>ULUY01062561.1_pt1 | contig 35734 bp, 65 predicted proteins | sample 1959031 | NCBI WGS metagenome assembly ULUY01 (sample SAMEA4835774, study PRJEB28245) | human gut metagenome | biome: gut microbiome; material: fecal sample | place: Denmark | collected 2008
ACTTGCAAAAATTAGATTTATATTTTTCTAATATTGATATTTTAAAATGTTTGACAGATGAAAAACAACTAGAATATGAATTACAATATTGGACTATTAAAGAAATATATTTCAGTCCATATAAAATATATCTAAATTCAATGACAAGGACCAAATTTCTTTTTAAATATCTTCAGACACAAAAATATATTAATTTAGACAATGAAAGCAAAATAATCGATTTTATTTGTTATTTTATAAAAATATTACGAGAAGATTTTGAAAAAGAGGAGAAAAACTAATTATGAAAAAAGTATGTAGAAATTGTTGTAAGATATTTTGCTTACAAAGAAATAAAGTAACAGAGTGTAACAAACAAATAACATTTGTTACACAGATGTTACAAGAAATAGATAAAAAGGCAGGTATAAGAAATGAGAGAACAGAAAGCTAAAGAAGTCGAAAGATTTAGAAAACATCTTATCAATTCTTTACATAATATTCAAAAAGAAACAAAAACAGAAACAATAAGAATTGATAAACTTATCACACTTATACAAAATGCAGAATAGAAAAACAAACACGAACGGAAGTTAGAATACAAAGGAGGCGATAAAATGCAAATAGATAATATGGAAGAAGTGAAAACATTATTATTAGAAATAGATAATTTATTTACAAATTTAGATGATTTAAAAAAAGATATTGAAAATAAAATTTGCATAAAGGAAGCGGAGCAAGAAGATTATTTACACGAATTAGAATTAGCAAAATTAAATGGAATTGAAATAATGAAAGTATCACATTCATTAATAAAAACAAGAAAAGAAAGAAGAATACTAAAAAATAAATTAGAACTACTAAATACTATTAAAGGCTATACAGATAAATACATAAATAAAGGAATTTCAGCAGATACAAAACAAGCAATTAAGAATATAGATACATTAAAAAATAATCAAGAATCAAAAGAATATACTCCAAGAGTTATTAAAGATTTGAAATGTGCAAAGAAAAAAGAGGTGGCAAAATAATATGATGATATTTACTCAAGATAGAAAAGCAATAACAAGTACAGACAATTTAAACTATATTGAGGTAGAAGAAAAAGAACTAAATTATAAAAATTATATATATACAATAACTGCTTATTATGCTGATAGTAAAAGATTATTAGGACAATATAAAACAGCAAATAGAGCAAATGAAATACTGGAGGATATGTATAAACAAATAATGACACAGAATTTTAGTTTTACATATAAAATGCCAAAGGAGTGATTTAGTATGAATATAAAAAAAGCATTAGAAATAACAAAAGATAGAATTGAAAATTTGAAATCATTTACACCAAGAAATATAAGTGAAGAACGAATTGCAAAAGAAACATTAGAATATTTAGAATTTGTTGGAAAATTACTAGAAAAGGAAATAAACGAATGAGTAATCAAGAACATTGGAGTATTGAGCAATATAGAGAATATCAGAAAAAAGGAAATAAAAAAAGTAAATATGGAGCAGTAAAGACCAAAATTGATGGACATACATTTGATAGTAAAAAAGAAGCAGAATTTTATTGCAATTTAAAATTAAGGCTACAAGCAAAAGAAATAAAAGGCTTCTGTTTGCAGCCTATTTTTATATTAGCAACTGGACTTTCTTATAAGGCAGATTTTATAATATTTCATAATGATGGAAGTACCGAAATTGTTGATGTAAAAGGATTTAAGACAAAAGAATATATAGCAAAAAAGAAAGTTTTTGAAGATAAATTCAATTTAAAAATAAAGGAGGAATGACAATGCTTAGAATAAAAGTAAGAAATTGGGAAGGTAAATTAATAATGATTTTGCATCAAAATACAGAACATGTAGAAGATAAAGAAATTGAGTTATATAAAGTAGTAATCGAAATTAGAAAAGACACAACTGTAACATTAGAAAGAGTGAGAATAAATGAAATGTTAATTTATGGGAGGGAAGAATAATGCTTATAGTAAGTCAAGATAGAGAAGAAATATTGAATTTTGAGAATATAGAAAATATATGGATAAGTGCAGAAGAAGGCAGATATACAATAGAAGCAACAGCAGATACAAATACAACTTTGGGTTTTTACAACACAAAAGAAAAAGCAAAAGAAATAATAGCCCAAATAGTAGAATTATATGAAAAATGTCAGATAGTAGTCGATGAAAGAAATAGATTAGTAAATTATGTGCAAAGGCCAAAAGTATATAGAATGCCAGAGGAGTGAAAAACTAATGATAGTAATACCAATTTATCAAGGTAGATTATTAAAGGAGATAAAAAGATACCCTAATTTTATATTATTCGAGGATCCAAAAACAAAAGCGAAAATCAGTTATACATATTATGAATTAGGGTATAAGAAAACTCCTCAAATAGAACAAAAAAATGTGCATTTGAAAGGGGATTAAAATGCAAACAGTAATGAAAGAACAATTAAGTATATTTGATATACCAATAACAACTACACAAATAAAGAAAAAAGGACTAATGGAAGAACTATCAGAATTAGCAAGTCAATATTTAATTGATAGTCACTATAAAAAAATAACATTTGGTAGAACCTTAACAATAAGTCAAATAGCAGAAAGTTTAATGAAATTTAAAAGATTTCCAGAGTACATAGATAAAGTGTATGAAATATTGGTTAAATATTATGAAAGAGTAGAATCAAAAGTAGGTGGTTTTGATGTAATAGGAATAGAGAAACTAGATAATTGCATTAGAATATATCAACCACGACAACAATACCCTATTTATTGTATTTCAATGATAGATGGAAGTTTTTATCGATATGCAAGAAAGGAGGAAAAAATTTGAATCCAGTAAATTTTGAAGATATGAATTGCATATTTAAAGCACCTGGTTGTGGAGATTTACCAGCATTAAAAACAGACAAGCATATTGTTTCGTGTTGGGAGATGACAGAAGCGGAAAAGGCAGAATTTGCGAAAACAGGGAAAATATATTTATCAGTAATGGGAAACATACAGCCACCTGTTAGCTTATATGTGGATAGACCATATATAAGACAATAGAAGGGAGAATATAGATGAAATACTACGATAAAGAAATAAATAAAAGAGATGAATCAATAAAAACAATAATCTTGATTTTATTGATATTTATAGTAAGTTTTCTTATAGGATATAAAATATGTGAATTTGAAAAGGACAAAATTATAAAAGAAAAGCAGACTAAAATTGATGAACAATATGTTGAAATAGATAGTTTAAGAGAAACTGTTTATATGTATCAATTATATGAAAAATAAAGGAAGGAGATGATTAGAAATGTATTATAAATACCCACAATTAATAGGGATATGCAATACATGTGCAGGTTGTAATTTACTAGAAGATGTTAATTTCAAAGGTAAACAACAATGCAAAAATCATCTCCGTTTAATTTCTCCAAAAGTTCAAGATGCAATAAAACAAATACATAAAAATTTAGGAATAGAAGGAGAACAAATAAAAATATAGAAAGGACTGAAAGAAATGAATATAGGACTTATTTTAGCATTTATTGCAGTATTTATTATAGGATTATTTTTAGGTATAGGCATAATGTGTTTTATGAGGACAGCAAAAGAGGCAGATTTACAAATAGTATTACTAAATATAATGGACCAATTAAAAAAAGATAGAACAGAAGCTGAAAGAGATAAACAAAAATACAACATTAGTAAGGGAATATATTTACAAGCTGATAAAACAATACAATTAATAAAAAAATTATATGGAGGTATATGTTAAATGTATAAATATAATGATGTTTCACCATATTTTAAATTCAATTTCAATGATAAATACATGGCGCAGCAATTAATGAAAAGAGAAGCAACACCAGAAGCAATAGTATATTTTAGTGAGAATTGCAATAAATTAACAAATTATGGTTATTGGTTTTTGTTATCTACATTATGGGTAAGTTATACAGGATTTTCAGATATCAATTTATGGAAAAAATTATTTTCTTCTGATAGGCCACAAAGATTAAAAAGCATAATGAAACCATCAGAAGTAAGAGAATATGACTATTTGCCATACATAATAACAGTTTATAGAGCTAAAAGACCAGGAGAAAAACAATGGATAGCTTATACACTAGATTTAGAAATAGCAAAGAGATTCGCAAAAGAAAGAAATGTAAATAAAATAACTAAATATGAGGTTAAGAAAAAAGATATATTAGCATTATTCTTACGCAGAGGCGAAAAGGAAATAATTGTATTAGATGAAACAAAACCAAAATTTATTGAAGAAATTGAGGTGGAATAATGAAAAAAGATTTAATAGAATGGGTATTATTAATTTTACTTATAATTCTTATGTGCTTTAAATTTATAACTTTTGCAGAATATATCATTATTTATTTAATAGCAATGGGGTTAGAATACATACTAAAAGAATTACAAAAGATAAGAAAATTATTAGAGAACTTGAATAAACCACCTTTTCATATTAATTGTAGACATAGCATAAGTCCATATTTTAATGAAGAAGGAGAAAAAGAAAGAGGTGTTACATAATGGAAGAACAGGATTATATAGAATTAAACACATTATTAGCAAGATTAAGAGTTAATTGTTTAAAGAATTTAAGCAATGAAATAGAATTTAAACAGAGAGAAAGAAGTTTAAAATTAATAAGAAATATAGATAATATACGAAATAATATGCCTTTAAAGGTAGAAGAAGGAACAATATTTGTAAAATAGAAAGGAAGTGCAAAAAAATGGAATGTACTGATAAAGAATGGCAACATTGCCGAGTAGAAAAAATGGGATGTACTGGTTGTTATTATGATAAAGAAAATAAGAAAAAAACATTTTATATTTTTTTAGATGTAGATGGAGTATTAAACAATGAAGAATACTTCATGGAGTGTTTTAACAGACATAAAGTTAAAGGAATTATGAGTATGCATTGTTTCCCATTTGATCCAAAATGTTTAAATAATTTGATGAAATTAAATCAGGAATTACAAAAGCAAAATTATAATGTCAAAATAGTATTAAGTTCTACATGGAGATTAAATAAATTAGATACCGAAATAGTTAATTCAAGACTTGCAGAATATGGAATGAGAATATTTGCAAATACAATACACCTAAATAGTGGCAATAGAGGTTTAGAAATAAAAAATTTTCTTAAAAATGAAAAATATAGGAAAGCTGATAATTATTTGATTTTAGATGATGAAATAAAAGATATTGCAGAACAATTTGAAGAAACACATATTATATATACTAATTTTAATACTGGATTCGATAACAATAAATTAAAAGAGGCAATACAAAAAATAAATATTTAGAAAGGTGGATTTTATGAAAAGATTTTTATTATGGTTAGCAGAGAAAATATATAAACATTATGGAAGATATGAAGATATAAGATTATCAAAATTCATAAAAGTACAAGGAATATTTTATCAAGTTCACACGATAGAATTTACATATACAGATGCAATAATAAGGGCTAAAATACCAGAATACAAGAAATATTATAAAATGAATCCATTTTAGGAAAAGGAGAATTAAGTTATGGAAGAAAAGTATATAAATAAAATATTAAATTTCTCAGATAAAAATATAAATAATGCTGAAGAATTAATTATAAACAAAGAACAAGCTAAAAACATAGTTAAAGAATTGCAAAAAGATTATGTACCAAAAGCTATAATAAAATTGATAATAGCAGAATATAAAAAGGCAATTCAAGAACAAGATTATGATAAATTAAGATATTCTGTTATGGAAACAAATATAGCAATAGATGTATTGCAAGAATTATTAGAAAAATAATGGTACCGACAACAATGTCGGTAGGAAAGGCAAGGGAAATATATGATAAGAGTAGAATATTCAAAAGATTTAGAAAAAGCAAAAATTGCAAACATAGGAATAGGGATAGATGGAAAGAAGATAGTTAGACTATATGAGCATAGCAATGAAGAAAATTACAATGTAGGACATACAACAAAAGGAACTGAAACAACTGATAAATTGATGAGAGGAAGGGAATGTTTAGTAGAATTGACATTCTATCATAATGAAAGCATAGACAGTTTAATAAAAGTATTGCAAGATATAAAAAATGCAGATTTTATAAATAAAGAAAGCGATCCAGAAACATATAAAAATTGTAAAGAAATATTAGAAGAAAAGAATAACTTAGTTTTACATGCAGAAAGAGAATTAGAGATATTATTAAATCAATGCGAAGATGAAGAAGGCAGGGAAATGCAAAAACATATAAATAAAGATATATTAGAAGTTGTAGAAATATTTTCAAATCAAGGACATAGCGGTTTTAGTGCTAATTATGCAATAGGAATGATAGAAAAATTATTAAGGTATGAGCCGATAACACCATTAACCGGTGCAGATGATGAATGGACTAAATTAGATTATAATGACGATACAAAATATCAAAATAAAAGATGTTCGAGAGTATTTAAAAATGCAGACGGACAAGCTTACGATATAGAAGGAAAAATATTTTCAGAAGATGGAGGGAAAAGTTGGTATCAGTCAAAAGATAGTAGAGAGTATATAAAATTTCCTTATAGACCACATACAGAAAAAATTATACTTAAAGCAAAGGAGAAATAAAGTATGAGAAAGATAAGATATTATATATTTTGTATAAAATGGTTATATAAAAATAGAAATTGGGAAAGTACAAGACAAAAATTTAAAAGAATGGAAAAAGATTATAAAAATAGTAAGTGGTGCAAATGATAATAAAAAATATTGTTACTATGGATGATGAATTAACATTCATAAATGTAGAAATTCTAAATATAAAAAATATAAAGCAGTTAGACAAAGCAATACAAAAAAATAAAGTATTAGAGATTAAAGAAAAACGGAAAAATCTATAAATTAAACTCATCATATATTATATTTTATCAGCCATAAGCACAAAAGTAGAAAGGAGAAGAAAAATGCCAAAAGAATATGTATTTGATAAAGAAAATTTAGAAATAATTAAACAAATGGTAGTAGAAGCAACAGAAAATGCTGTAAAACAAATAGAAAAGGAAAAACAAGATAAAATAAAAAGTAAATATGATAGGAGATTAAGAAATACCGAAATGTTATTGAGAAATTATAATAATTTTAAACAACATGCAGGTAATGCGACATATTGTGAAGAACTAAAAAAAGAAAAATTAGATGAAGAAATGGATTTTGACAAAGATATAGATAATTTATTTATTAATTCTATATTAAAAACTAAAAAGAGAACGGAAATAATGCTACAACATATTGATAATTGTATTGAATATTATAGTTATAAATGTTTAGCTTCAGATAGAGAAGATATACAAAGAAGAATCCAAGTAATAAAAATGTTATACATAAATGAAAATACAATGAATTACGAGGAGTTATCAGAAGAATTAAATTGTAGTACAAAGACAATAAATAACACTAAAAAAGCAGCAATAAAAGAATTATCAGTATTATTATTTGGAATAGATGGGGTAAAATTATATTAAAATTCAAAATCGTTTCCAAAACACTTCCTTGACATTTCTTTTTGAAAAAATTAAAATAGTAGTATGTAAAATTGTTTTTTAACGAAAACATCCCCTTTTATTTTAAGAAGCTCACTAGAAATAGTGGGCTTTTAGTAATATATAGGGTAATAATTGTAGTATAAGATGAACAAAAGAAGGTAGAAGAATATGAATTTTGAAATGTGCATGAAAAGGGACTGTAAAGTGTGTAAAAACAATATAAAATGCTTTAAAGAAGGAGATGAGAAAAATGAGCATTTCAAAATTGGTTATTCAAAGAATACCTGTAAAAAAACTAAAACTAGCAGAGTACAACCCAAGAAAAGACTTAACACCAGAAGACATCGAGTATCAAAAAATAAAGCAGAGCATAATTGATTATGGCTGTGTTCTTCCACTTGTTGTTAATAAAGATATGACAATAATAGGTGGGCATCAAAGATTAAAAATATTACAAGACTTAGGCTATGAAGAAATTGAATGTGTAATAGTAGATTTTGATAAAGATAAAGAAAAAAGCTGTAATATTATACTTAATAACGAAAAAATATCTGGAAAATGGGATTTTGAAAAATTAGAAAGTGTTATCAATGAACTTGCAAAAAATGAGTACGATTTAAGAAAAACAGGACTAGATGACGAAGAAATACAAGATTTATTAGATGATTTAGATGTAAAAGATGAAGATTTTTTACAAGGTACAGAAATTGTAAAAGACAGAAAACCAAAAGAAATAATTTGCCCTAATTGTGGGTATAAATTAGAATGAGGATATTTTTAGCAGCTTCGAGCAGTGGAATGAGCAAAGAAATAAGAAATAGAGTTTATAGTAAATGTAAAACAAAGTATGCATTAGAAACATTTTTCAATGGAGAAAAGAAATGCAAACAAGCACTTGATTTAGTGGGAAATGAGAATTTTTTACTAGATTCAGGTGCTTTTTCATATATGAATGGTGCAAAGGTTACATTTGAAGAAATGCAAGATTATATTAATAGATATATAGCATTTATAAATAAATACAATATAAAATATTTCTTTGAAATTGATGTCGACAATATATTTGGTTTAAAACAAGTAGAAAAATGGAGAAAGCAAATAGAAACAGAAACAAACAAAAAATGTATTCCTGTCTGGCATAAAGGTCGTGGGGTAGAATACTGGAAAAAAATGTGTAATAACTATGATTATATTGCAATTGGTGGACTTGTATTTCATGTTAAGAAAAGAGAATATGAATTAATAAGAAAATTAGTTAATTATGCATATAAAAAAGGTGTGAAGGTCCATGGTTTAGGTTTTACAAAGACAAATGATTTACATAGATATAAATTTTATAGTGTTGATAGTGCGAGCTGGGTTAGGGCAGCAGCACTAGGACAACAAAAATACGATTTTGTTCATGACCACATGATATGCAAAAGAATATCCTCCAACGGAAAGAAAACAAATATATCACTTTTATCAGGACATAATTATATAGAGTGGTGTAAATATCAGAGATTTATGGAGGAAAAAGAATGAAGAAAGTTGAAATTGAAAAATATTTATTTGGAATCTATTGTGCGGGAATTATTATACAAAATATTCTTGCGACCAAAAATATAGATATAACAATATTTACAGTAACAACGGGGATTTTAGTATCTCCGTTAGTTTTTATTATACAAGATATACAAACAGAAATATTTAGCTATAAAAAAGCCAAAAAAATGATTATATTAGGTTATTTAATGAATTTTATTGCAATTATGCTTTATACATTTAGTATATCAATACCAAGTTCAAGTACATATACAAATCAAGAAGCATTTACAACAATATTAGGAACAACACCAAAAATAGCGATAGCAAGTTTTATAGCCTATATGATAGGAGCATTAATAAATTCAAAAGTAATGGAAAAATTAAAAAATAAACATGAAAAGAATTTATTTTTTAGAGCAATATCATCAACTGTTGTAGGACAATTTATTGATAATATGCTTTTTGCTGTTATAGCTTTTATAGGAATATTACCAACACAAGCCATAATTTCAATGATAGTAGGGGGGACATTGTTTGAAGTAATTTATGAAATAATATTCTACCCTATTACAAAGAAATTGATCCAAAAGATAAAGTTAGCAAAATAACAGGTAATAAATTGTAAAAAGGTAGGTGGGTGAGATGCTGTGACAGATGATAAAGTTAAAGAATTAAGCAAAGATTATATGGAAGGCTCTACATATAAAGAATTGCAAGAAAAATACAGTATTACACCCAATGAATTGAAATGGATTATTCAAAAGAATAATTGGAAAAGAAAAAGCAATAGAAGAAAAGCACAAAAAGGAAATAAAAATGCAAAAGGAAATAAGGGTGGAACAGGAGCCAAAAAAGGAAATAAGAATGCAGTAACTACTGGAGAGTATGAAACATTATACTATGATTTACTATCAGAAGAAGAAAAATCTATATTTAATAGCTTCATAATAGAAGATAAAAAAGCAGAATTATTACGAGAACTTAAATGGCTTGAAGTAAGAAAATTTAAAATGATGAAAAAAATACAAGAAATAGAGAGCAAGAAAAAAGAAATGATAGTAGAAGATATAAACAAAAGGCAGTATAGTTCCATTGGCGAAGATGAAACAGAAATAACAACACATGCAACACATAATGTTAATTTATTACAAAAACTATATGATTCCTTAACAAGAATACAAGAAGAAAAAAAGAAATATATTGATAGCTTACACAAAATCGAAAATGATGATAGAAAACTTGAATTAGAAATAATTAGATTAGAAAGAGAAGCAGCAAAAGATGGTGCATCAGAAAATGATAATGTAAAAGATGATAGCTTTATAAAAGCATTAGAAGATAGTGCAGAAAGTACATGGGATGATTATGAGCAAGAATCAGAGCCAGGATCAACAGAAGAAAATTAGTCTTGATGAAAGAATTTCTAATCTAAAACAAACCGTAATGAAAAATGCTATCACATTACGAAAAAAAATAATAAATGGAACGGTATTTAAGTTTCAAAAATTCAGTAAAAAACAAAAGAAAGTATTGAATTGGTGGTGTGATACTAGCCCTGTAAAAGACATGGATGGTATCATTGCAGACCGGTGCAATTCGTTCTGGAAAAACTGTGTCAATGTCTTTATCTTATGTTTTATGGGCAATGACAAAGTTTAATGGACAAAACTTTATAATGGCTGGTAAAACTGTACGGAGCATTCAGAAGGAATGTTCTTTTTTGGTTGAAATTAATGCTAAAAGTACAGGGGTATAAAACTAAGGAAAGAAGAACTGATAATTTAGTTGAAATAAGCAAAGGCGAAAAGATTAATTACTTTTATATATTTGGTGGTAAAGATGAAAGAAGTCAAGACTTAGTACAAGGTATTACAGCAGCTGGTGTATTCCTTGATGAAGTTGCATTGATGCCAGAATCTTTTGTAAACCAAGCAATAGCTCGTTGCTCTGTTAAAGGCTCAAAATATTGGTTTAACTGTAACCCAGAAGGACCAAATCATTGGTTTAAAGTAAACTGGATAGATAAGAGTGTTGGATACTTAACAAAAGAGCAACAAAAAGAATTAATTAAAAAAGGCGAAACATTAAAGAAATTGATATATTTACATTTTACTATGGATGATAATTTGAGTTTATCTGAAGAAGTAAAAGAAAGATATAAAACAAACTTTGTAGGGGTATTCTTCAAACGATATATTTTAGGACTTTGGGTATTAGCTGAAGGAGTTATATATCATAATTTCAGCAAAGAAAGACATTGTATAAATAAAGAAGATGTACCAAGTAATTTTGAGTATTACTATATAACAAGTGACTATGGTATTACCAACCCACAAGTTTTTTTACTTTGTGGTATCAAATTTATAAAAAATAAGCCTCATGTATGGGTATTAAAAGAATACTATAACAAAGGTATAAATGGAAAAAAGAAGAAACAACAATTAAAAACAGATACAGTATTTTTGAAAGATTATCAAAAATTCATTGGGGACTTAGATATAAAGAAAACAATTATAGACCCTAGTGCAGTTTCTCTTATAAATTTATTTAAGCAACACAATATAAAAGTACAAGAAGCAGATAATAGTGTAATAGATGGTATTAATTTAGTACTATCTTATTTGGATCAAAATAGAATACATATTGTTGAAGAAGAATGTCCAGAACTATTAAGAGAATTTGCAAGTTATATATGGGATGTTAAGGCACAAGAAAAAGGAGAGGACAAACCAGTAAAATTAAATGACCATGCTCTCGATGCTTTAAGATATTTATTACAAACATTATTCCCTATCAAAAAGAAAGGTGTTTACTTCTATAAAGGAGGAGTTAGTTAAAATGATTTCAGAATTAGAAAGAATAGATTATGAATTAAAGAAAAATGCAAAAAATGGAATAGGATTAAAAGAATTTATCTATAGAGAGAAAAAAGAATTTGAGCAGTCTAATAGATATAAAGAAATGAAAATAGGCGATAGATACTTTGCAAATGATTCAGATATACAAAATAAAAGAAGAACATATATAGAAGTTGATGGTAGCGAAAAAGTAGCACCACATGCTAAAAATTTTAAACTAGAACATTCAATAATATATAAATTAGTAATGCAAAAAGCAAGTTTCTTATTAAAACAAGAGCCTACAATACAACAAAGAGATGAAGAACATAAAAACGAAAGTTATTCAAAAGAAATAAGCAAAATATTTAACAAAAGAATGCACAAAAGACTAAAAAGAACAGTTATAGAGGCAGTAAATAAAGGTATTAACTGGTGGTATGTATATATTGATGAAAGTGGAGATTTAAAGGTACAACTTAAATATGCTACAAAAATAATACCATTATGGGCAGATGATGAGCATGAGGTACTAGATGGAATAATCATGGTATATAAATTAGAACAATATACAGATACAGGAAAAGAAAATGTAATAAAAATTGAATTTTGTAATTTAGAGGGTATAAGATATTATGTTATAGATGGCGACCATTTAATAGAAGATGTAGAAGAAGCAGAAAAACATAAAGAAGCATTTTTAAAATATGATGAAGAAGGAACATCAATATTTGGACATTTTGTATTGAATGGGGTGGCGATGGTTTGGAAAAAAATACCTTATATTTATTGGAAATATAATTGTAATGAATTGTCTTTAATTCACTATTTAAAGAGCTTAGTTGACTGTTACAATGAATTAACAAGTAGAAAAGCAGATAATATTTATGAGGCACCAGATGGAGTAAATGTTATTAAAAATTATAGTGATGATGAAGAAAAATTTCAAACTAATTTACAAACAATTAATACAATTTTTATTGAAGGCGATGGAGATTATGATAGAAAGAAAATAGAAATTGATATTGAAGCATTTAAAGTATTTATTGAACAATTAAGAAAAGATATTTATGAGGCTGGGTTTGGTGTTGATACACAAAGCGAGAAATTTGGAAATCAAAAGAGTGGAATAGCAATACAAGAATTATATGCAGATTTAGACTTAGACTGTAGCAATATTGAAACCGAATTTCAAGCAAGTTTAGAATATTTTAAATTCTTTATAGATAATTGGTTATATATAAAAACAGGACAAGATTATACAGGCATTGAACTAGATTTCTCATTTAATAAAACAATGACAGTTAATGAACAAGAATTAATTGAAAATTGTAAAAATTCTATCGGTATTATTAGTAATAAAACAATAAGGTCAAGACATCCATTTGTTACAGATTTAGAAAAAGAAGAAAAGCAAATAAAGAAAGAAGAACAAGAAGAAAATGAATATGCACAGGCTTTCGCAAATTTGCAGAATAATAACAAAAATAATAATAAAGGAATAAATAATAATGAAGAATAGTAAATATTGGGAAGAAAGGGCTTTATTGATAGAAAACGAAAATTATAATAATACAATGTATCATGCAGCAAAAGTCAAAGAACAATATGAACTAGCAAATGAGAATATACAAAAAGAAATAAATAAATTCTATGAAGATTTTGCAATAAATAATCAAATAGGATTAGCTGAAGCAAAAAGATTATTAAATAGTGATGAATTAAAAGAATTTAAAACAACTTTAAAACAATATCAAAAAATGATAGAAAATGACTTAGATGGAGAACTAAAAGAAAAAATAATAAATATAAGTATAAAACAAAGAATTACAAGGCTACAGTCATTACAAGATAAAATAGATATTATATTATCACAATTAGAAAATAATGCAGAAATAGAAATAGATAATACATTTCATGAAGCATTAGAAAATACATATTATCAAAATCTGTATGGAATAGAGAATTATACGAATATTCATACAGATTTTACTTTAATGAATACCAAAACAGCAGATGAAATATTAAAATATAATTGGTCTGGTGTTACTTATTCAGATAGAATATGGAGAAATCAAATAGAATTAAGACAAAAGTTAAAAGATAGTTTGAATAAGAACTTTATTCAAGGAAACAGTATTGCACAAGTAGCAGCGGAATTGAGTAAAGCATTAGATAGTGATTATAAAAATGCTGTAAGACTTATGAGAACAGAAGTAAATTATATAAATAATAGAGCAAGTATTGAAGCATATAAAGAAAAAGAAATAAAACAATATGAATTTGTTGCTGTTTTAGATTTAAGAACTTCTGAAATATGTGCTGAGATGGATGGAAAAATTATAAATATTGATGATTTAGTGGTAGGTGTAAATTGCCCACCATTGCATCCAAATTGCAGAAGTACAGTAATACCTCATATAGAAGGAATTGAAAGAAATAGAGTAGCTAGAAACCCAGAAACAGGAGAAGTTGAAGAAGTAGGAAATCTAACATATAAACAATGGTATGCTAAATATGTTGATAAAGAAGAAGGTATTTTAGAAAAGATAATAGATAGAAATAAAAAAGCAAAATTACAAGATATAACGAGCAATAAAAGTAAAATAATGAATGAAGCATTTAAAAATGATAATATAAAGAAAATTGCAACTAAAACTAATATACAAAGTATAAAATTAGGTGGGGAAAAATCATATCATAGAAGAGGAAGTATAGTATTAAAAAACAATTATACTAATCGTACAGTAATTCATGAAATAGGACATGCAGTAGATTATAATAATAAATGGCTTTCATCTAATAAAGAATTTATAAAAGCAATAGATGCAGATAAAACGATAATTTTGAAAAATACAGATAAATATGTTAAACTAATAAAAGATAATAAAAATTATGCAGGATTAAGCGATATAATAGGTGGAATGACAGATAATAAAGTAGTTGGAAGATATAAACATAAAAAATCTTATTGGAAGCAGCCAAATAAATTGCAAAGAGAAACTTTTGCACAATTATTTACTATGGCGGGAGAAGATGATTTTGAACAATTAGAAGTAATGCAAAAATATCTACCAAATACATTTAAGGCTTTTGATAAATTAATCGGGAGGTTGTTGTAATGTATGAAGATATAATTGATGATGAAGTAGAAAAGAAACTTGATGAATATGAAAAAATATTCCCAGATGGTTTCCCATTAATGCAGTTTGAAGGTAGCAAAGAAGAATTAATAAAAGAAATTAACAAATGTATTGAAACTAAAACAGAATATGATACAGATTTCTATAACAGCAATGATATAGATGATTAATAGAGTAAATGAATAGCTGTGCAGATTTATGCAGAGCTCTGCATAGTTAATAATTAAATAGTTTTTAATTTTAGACATCTTAAAAGGTGTCTATTTTTTATAGAAAAAATGGTCAAGTAGTAGACCTGAATAATTGCTACTATAATGATGAAATAGTAATTGATAATAGGGAGATGGCGACTTCCTTATCAAGCCTAGTTATCAAATTATTATGATGAATTGTTATAAAAAGAAAGGAGCTTATATATGAAAACAGATGATTTAAAAGCACAAGGCTTATCTGATGAACAAATTAATTTCGTAATGCAAGAAAATGGAAAAGATTTAAAAGCATTACAAGATGAAAATGCACAATTAAAGACAGATAAAACACAATTAGAAACAGATAAAAGTGCATTAGAAAAAGAAAAATCAGATAAAGAAAAAATTATCAAAGATTTACAAGAAGGCACAATTACAAAAGAACAATACAACCAAAAAGTACAAGAACTTGAGGCAAGTATTGAGAAAACAAAAGATGATAACATTAAGAATTCTATATTAGAGAAATTTAATAAAGAATTTAAGGTTATTGATACAGAAGAAAATAAACTTGCAATAAATGCTATTCTAAAAGTTGATGAATTACAACTAAATAAAGAGAAAACAGATATTACAGGTTTAAGAGAAAAATATGAAGGATTACAAAAAACTAATCCACATTTCTTCAGCAATAAACTAAATGGTTTTGAGCCTGGAGATAAAGGCGATAATGGCGGAGGAACAGAAACAAATGAAGCTGCTAATATTGCACAAGAAAGAAATAAACTAAATTCTGTACCAACAGAAAGTAAATTTTTTAAATAATAGGAGGAAAAAATTATGTATGTAATAAGTAAAAAAGTGGATCAACCACAATTTTTAAAATCAGCAAAGTTTCAAAACTTTACAAAACAAATAGATGATACAGGAGTAGTAGCAAATGAAAAAGGAAAAAAAATAATACCAGCAGGAACTGTTTATAAAGAAAACGAAAAAGCCATAGGTTTAACATTTCATGATGTAGATGTTACTTATGGACCACAACCGGTTGCAGTAATGGTAGAAGGATATGTAATTGAAGAAAGATTACCAAAAACTGTTGAACAAGCAGACAAAACAACAATGACAGGCATTAAATTTATGTAATTTTAAAATAAAAAAATGAAAAGGAGAATGAAATTATGGAAGGTATTTTAGAAATATTTGATACAAAAGGAATTATTGATTACTTAAAAGATAGAGTTTACCCAACATATATGGGTACAGAATTATTTCCAGAGGAAAAAAGGGACGAATTAAAATTTGATGAATTATCAGAAGGAAGTAATATACCAGTTATTGCGTCAGTACATGCTTTTGATGCAGAGGCTGAAATTGGAACAAGAGAAGCACAAGAAAAAAGCATGGAATTAGCATTAATTAAAAGAAAAATGCAATTAAAAGAAGAAGAAATTATAAAGATATTACATCCAAGAACAAATCAAGAGAAAAAAAGATTAATAAATAATGTTTATGCAGATATAGATAATTTAGTACAAGGTATTATGGCAAGAGTTGAATTAATGAGAATGGAAATTGTTGCTAAAGGTACAGTAACATTAGAAGAAAATGATTTAAAAGCAGTCTTAGATTATGGTATTCCAGAAGAACACAAAGCAGCTAATGTTAACTGGTCATCAGCAGAAAGTGATCCAATTTCTGATATCATGACATGGTTTAATAAATTAGGAACAAAACCAACAAGAATAATTACTTCAAATACTGTTTTAGCAAAATTAACAAGACATCCAAATGTAGTTGCTGCATTATATGGAAATGGAGCAAAAAGAATTGCAACAGCAGGAGAATTAAACAATTATTTAGAAAGTTTAGGATTACCAAAAATCTATACAAATGATGATACATACAGAAAACAATTAGCAAATGGAAAATATGAAACAAGAAGATTCTTCCCAGAAAATTGTTTCTCAATGATACCAGGAGAAACATTAGGAAAAACAATATATGGTCCAACAGCAGAAGAAACAAGATTATCTACAAAACCAGATATAGATGTTGAAGCTATTGGAAAAATATTAGCAATTATGTATGAAGAAGGAACAGACCCTGTTTCTACATGGGAAAAAGCAGTTGCTACTGCATTACCAAGTTTAGCATGTGCTGATAAAATATTCCAAGCAGAAATTAACTTAGGGTAGAATAAAGGGGAATTATATAAAGTTCCCCTTAAATCAATTTAAAATAAAAAATAGGAGGTTTTTCTTATGGTACAAGTAAGAGTTAAAGGTCCAGCAATTAAATTAGCTGGTGTATGGAAATTCAAAGGAGAAGAGGCAACAATTGAGCAAGAAGAATTTAAGGCAAATGAAAAATATTTAGATTTATTAAGTGGAGAACTAGAAGAAGTAAAAGAAGATAAAAAACCACAAGCAGCCACTTCAAATAATAATGAAGATGAAAAAGAATTAGCAGCATTAAGAGAAAAAGCAAAAGATTTAGGGATTAAAGGTGCTCACAATATGAAAAAAGAAAATCTAATTGCTAAAATTGAAGAAGTTGAAAAAGCAGCTGAAACTGACTCAGAAGATGATGGCGAAGATGGAGCGGGAGCAGGAGAAGAAGGACAACCTCAAGAATAATAGAAAGGTTGTGAAATTATGACAATTTTAGAAAGAATTAAAAGTCAGTCAAGAATTAATGTAGATGAAGTCATAGAAAGATTAACAAAAGAATTTAAAGTAACGAGCAATGAAGGAAAAGAGCAAGTCAATTTTGCTTTATATAGCACATTACAACTTATTTTAAATACGACTAATAGAGATTATCTAATAGAAGATATGTACTCTCTATGGGTAGATATGACAAAAGATTATTGGTATCTAAATGGGTATGATAAACAGTATAATTCAAATAATACAAGTACAGAAGAACAAAGCAGTAATGCAGATGTTAAGATAAAAAGTATTAAGAGAGGAGATACTGAAACAACATTTGTAGAAACAAAAAATCAAACAACTATTAATGGGGTTACATACCAAACAGGAACAATAAACTTTGATGAAGATACATTAACTAAAAAATACATTAAGCGATTATATAAATTTAGAAAACTAGGTAGAAGAAGAAGGTGGTAGAAATGTTTAATATCAATAATTTAGTAAATATTGAAAAACAAGCATTAGAAGCCACCTATTTTGATACTGTAACTGTATTTAGAAATGAAAAAACAGCAAGAGGCAATATAGATAAACAAGAAAGAAAAGAAGTTTTAAAAGATGAAAAATGTGCTTTATCAATAAGTAATGATATTTCTCCAAAGAATCAAAATACTAATGGAACAACCGAAATCATAGGAAATTATGTTTTATTTCTTTCAAAAAAGATACAGAAAGGCGATAGCTTGGTTATAACTCGACAAGATGGAGAAGTTATTTATGCACTAGCTGGCAAGCCTTCTTTTCATATTACCCATTATGAAGTATCTATTTTAATTCAAGAGAGGGCTTAGAATGGGTAGTAATCAAAGAAGAAATGCAATGATAATGGCAAATTTTATTAAAGAATTGAAAGCAGTACCAGAAGAATTTGACAGAGCATCAGAGAAGATATTAAATGATGCAATTTCCGTAGCAGAAATACATGCCAAAGATTTAACACCAGCAGTTACTGGAGATGCAAGAGCAAAGTGGCAAACTAAAAAAGCCTATAAAGTAGCAAATGGTTTTAAAGCAAGATTATTTAATAATTCTGAATATATAGGGTATATAAATAATGGGCATAGAATGGAACCTCATTTTGTACCTGGAGAATGGGTAGGAAATACTTTTGAATATGACCCATTTTCAAAAGAAGGTGTATTAATGGGATCCAAAACTAAGTATGTAAAAGGAAAATTTATGTTAGAAAAAGCGAGTGGTAGAGCTGAAAAACATTTAATAAAAAGAGCTGTTACAGAAATAGAAAATATAAAAAAGAGGTATGAAACATGAATGAAGTAACTATGGAAGATGTAATACAAGCAATTGGACAAGAATTGAAAAGGTTGTTTCCAAAAGCACAAGTATATGAGGAATTAGAACAGGGTTATATAGAGCCATGTTTTTTTATTGATTATACAAAGGACCGTATTAAAAAATTATTAGGCAACAGATATGAGAATTTACCTAGATTTAGACTTGTTTATTTTCAAGACTTTAGAGAAACAGAGGCTAAATATAAAGCATACCAAGTAAGAGATAGTTTAAACGAAGGTTTTGACATCGTTACATATAAAGGAATGCACTTTAAAATAAAGGACAAAGAAATAGAAATACAAGAAAAAGATTTAATATTTAGTTTTGAAATTCAATATTTTACTAAAAAAGTAGTAAAAGAAGAACCAAAATTCAATAGTATTGAAAAAATAACAGAAAAGGAGAAACAAAATGCCTAAGAAAGAAAAAATTGAAAGAAAATTCATAAAAGAGCAAGTGAAACAAATGAATTTAAAACCTATTGAAAAAGATATTTTAATAAGTCAATGGGGAGATTCACTTTTTAAAACAGAAAGTGAAATAAAAAAAATATTAAATAGGAAGGAGAATTTATAATGGCAGGAGGTACTTTTAATAAACAAAATAAAATTAGACCAGGTGTATATCAAAACATTAAAACTAATAAAATGAGAGCATCAGAAAGCGATATTGATGGTGTTGTTGCTATCGCATTAAATTTAGATTTTGGAAAAGAAGAAGCTATTACAAGAATTGAAAGCGAAACAGATATATATAACAAATTAGGTTATACATTAGATGATGAAAAAGTATTACTATTAAAAGAAATAATGAAAGTAACAAGTAAAATCTTAGTATTTAGATTAAGTGGTGGAGAAAAAGCAACAGCAACAGTAGACACAGATAAAACAATTACAGCTAAATATGCAGGTACAAAAGGAAATGAAATAAGTGTAGTAATAACCAATAATGTAGAAGATAAAACAAAATACGATGTTATTACATATTTAAGTGGTGTAAAAGTTGATAGTCAAACAATAAGCAAATATGAAGAATTTGAAGAAAATAATTATATTTCAATAACAGGAGAAGGTGCAATTACTAAAGCTGCCACAGTTAATTTAACAAATGGAACAACAGCAGAAGTAACAGAGTCAGTAGCATATCCAAAATTTTTAGAAGCATTAGAAGTAGAAAATTATAATTATATTGCATATTGTGGGGAAGATGACACAACAAAAGCCTTAATAGTTGCATTTATTAGAAGAATGAACGACCAAGAAGGAATAAGAGTAAAAGCCGTTATGGGAGATTACTCAGCAGATTATGAAAAAATAATCACAATAAAAAATGGTGTAGTTTTAGAAGATGGAACAGAATTAACAAATGCACAATGTTCAGCATACTTTGCAGCATTAAGTGCATGTTCAGATATTAATAAAAGTAATACATATTCACAATATAAAGGTGCTGTTGATGCTATACCTAGATTAAATAATTCTGATACAGAAAAAGCATTACAGAAAGGAAACATTGTTTTTACAAGAAGAAACGACGAAACAGTTGTAATAGAACAAGATATAAATTCATTAGTTACTTTTACAGTGGAAAAAAATGCAGATTTTTCAAAAAATAGAGTTGTCAGAGCAGTAGACGGATTAGCAAGTGATATTAAGGATATTTTTGAAAGAAATTATATAGGAAAATTAAGTAATAATGAAGATGGAAGAAATATTTTAAGAGCTGCTATAATAAATGACATTAAAGAAAAACAAAATAAAGGAGCATTCCAAAATTTCGAAGAAGATGATGTCATAGTAAAACAAGGTAACAATATTGATAGTGTACTAATAGAAATAGCAGTACAACCAGTTGATTCTATCGAAAAAATATATATGAATGTGGAGGTACAATAATATGATGAAAGTTGAAAATACCTTAAATGGAAACGAAGGAAAAGGGTTTGTTACTATTGATGGTAAAACAAGAGAATTATTTGAATTAGTAAAAATAGAAGCAAATATAGAATTAATTGTATCTGAAAGAAAAATATGTGGTAATAGAATGGTACAATATAAAGTTACGGGAGCAAAGGGAACAGGAAGTATCACAATGTATTTTAATAATGCAGAATTATTAAAAACTGTTCAAACATATTTACAAAAAGGAAAAATGCCAGAAATTTCTATACAAGCATATAATGAGGATCCAGCAAGTAGTGTAGGCAGACAAGAAATGATTTTAAGAAATGTAATTATAAATAAATTATTAGCAATAAAAATGGATATAGACAGCGAAGATGCTTTAACACAAGAAAGTGATTTTACATTCAACAGAATGGATGGATTAGAATATTTTAAAACCGTTGAAAATTAATTTTAGGAGGAAAAAACGATGGAGGAGAAAAATACAGATTTACAAGCATTTTTAAAAGGAAATGCAAAACCAATTGAAGATATTGAAATGATAGTTAGTAAAAGGTTTATAGATAATGAAGGAAAACCTATACCATGGGTACTAAGACAACTAACTGGAAAGGAAAGCAATAACTTAAGGAAAAAACATACTAAGAAAATAAAAAATAAATTAGGCAGAATAGAAGAACAATTCAATAGTGAATCATATCAGGAAGAATTTATTACAAATTCTGTTGCTTTTCCAGACTTAACTAATTCAAAACTACAAGAAAGTTATGGAGCATTAGGAGCTTACGATTTATTACAAAAAATGTTATCGGCAGATGAATTAGCAAATTTACAAATTAAAGTATCAGGGTTTGCTGAAGAAGAAATAATTGAAAATTCAATGGATAATTTGGTTGAAGAAGCAAAAAACTAATAAATGGCAAAAATGCAGAGGCAAATTTAGCTCATTTTGCATTACAAAAACTGCATATTTTGCCAAGTCAATTATTCAAATTGAGTGATAGAGAAAGAGCTTTTGTATATGCTTCTATTCAATTGAGATGTGAATCTGAAAAAAAATCACTCTCTAAAATTAAGAAATAGGAGGAAATAAGATGGCTAAGAAAATAGAAACAATTTTCTCTATTCAAGATAAATATACTAGAACTATGAATAAAATTATAAATTCTAGTATATCAGCAGAAAAAAAAATAAATAAAGCGAGTTATGCAACAGATAAATTCAATGAAAAAATGAATAAATTAAAAGCACCATCCTCTAGTAAAATTACGAAATCATTTGATAATATAAAAACAAAGGCAGATGTAGCAAAATCCTCTGTTAGCAGTTTATTAAAAACACTATTATCATTGGCTTCGGCTAAAGTAGCAATAAATGCGATAGATACAACAACACTAACAAATTCAAGACTTAATATGATAAATGATGGTAAACAAACTAATAAACAACTACAAAATAAAATATTAAATTCAGCTGATAATAGTAGAAGTACATATACTACAACAGCATCAAATGTAGCAAAACTAGGATTATTGGCAGGAGATAATTTTGCAAATAATGATGAAATAATAAGATTTTCAGAATTATTAAATAAATCATTTAAAGTAGGAGGAGCTAGCACACAAGAACAAGAATCTGGTACATATCAATTAACTCAAGCTATGGCAGCACGGTAAACTTCAAGGAGATGAGTTCCGTTCAATTATGGAGAATGCACCATTAGTTGCACAAGCAATAGCTGATTATACAGGAAAAACAAAAGGCGAATTGAAAGAAATGTCATCAGAAGGAACAATAACAGCAGATATAATTAAGAATGCAATGTTTGCAAGTGCAAGTAGTATAGAAGATAGATTTTCTAAAATGCCAAAGACAATAGGAGATTATTGGACTTTAATAAAAAACAAAGCAATTAGAGCTTTTACTCCTGTAATAGAAAAAATAAGTGAAATGATTAATACACCACAATTTGAGGCGTTTTTTAATAATCTAGTTGTAGCAATACAAATAGCAGCGGATGCAATAATATGGCTCATAGATGGTTTTAGTTGGTTATGCCAAGTGATGGAACCATTTACACCTATTATATGGGGAATTATAGGGGCATTAATTGCATATAAAGTATATACAATGTTAGCAGCAGCAGGTCAAGCAATATTAAATGCGGCAATGATGGCAAATCCAGCAGGATTAATTATTGCAGGAATAGTAGCACTTATTGTTATATTAATGTATTTTTACTTTACAAATGATCAAGTAGCTTATGGAATAATTTATTTATGGGATATGTTAGTTATTGGAGCAATGACATTGTGGTTGGGTGTGAAAACAGTATTTTATGGATTAATATTGGTAGGTCAATTTTTCTTATTAGGAATGGTTGGAGTGGCTTATGGTGTTTTGTGGGCATGGTATATGTTTCAAAATGGATTAGAAGCTGTAGGAGTTGGAATATTATACATTTTCCAAGGATTATATAATGGTGTTTTAATGATAGTAAATGGAATTATTGATATTCTTAATAAAATACCAGGAGTTAAAATTGATAAAGCTGAATATGCTTCATTTGCTGATGAAGCCTTATCTGGAATGATGGATAATGTAACAAAAAGAAATGAAGATTTACAAAGTATGTTGGATGATATGACAGAAATTAATAATTCTATAAATGAAAACAAGGCAAAATTCGCAGCAGATTTAAACAATTCAGCAACAGATATACAAAATAAAGTGTTTACGAGTGAGCAAACAAGGCAAGATAGAGTAAATAACAGAAATAACTGGATGGGAGATTTACAAAATAAAATTAATGGAGCATTAGATATGGGAAATAGTGCAGCATCAAAATTAACTAATGGTGGAAAAGGCTCTATTCCAGTAAAAGCAAATGGTGGAAAAGTAGATAAAGTTGATGATGTTAGTATTTCAGATGAAGACTTAAAATATATGAAGGATTTTGCAGAACAGGAATTTATAAATAAATTTACAACTGCAACATTAGCTCCGAATGTAAATATATCTTTTGGCGATGTTCATGAGACGGCAGATGCAGAAAAATTAAAAGGAAGAATTGAAGAAATACTTGAAGAAGAACTTGCCGAAGTAGCAGAGGGGGTATATGACTAATGAATTATGGATTTTTCTTTGATTATAATAATGATACTATTAGACTACCGGTTAATCCAGAAAAATTTAGTATAAGTGTTGAGCAAGATGGAACTAAAAAGACAATTGTAGGTTTAGGAGCAATAAACATTATTGGAGATGTGCAATTACAAGCAATAGAATTTGAGGCAGAATTCCCATGTCAACAACAATGCTATGTTACTACAAAAAATCAGTTTAAAGGACCATATTTTTATATAGATAAATTTAATCAATATATGAAAAATAAAACTCCTATAAGATTTGTATTAACAAGGAATTATGAGGAAGCAAAAGATTTAAAGAATATATCAATTTTGGTAACTATAGATTCATTAGATATTGATGAACTTGCTCTAGAAGAAGGAGATTTAAAGATTAGATTTAATTTATTAGAATATAAGCCATATACCTCTAAAACGGTCAACATTGTAATAAAAAAGAAAGTACATGTAATAAAACAAACTAATCCACCAAGACCAGTATCTAAGCCAACACCTAGAACATATACAGTTGTAAGGGGAGACTGTTTATGGAATATTGCTAAGAGATTTTATGGAAATGGTAGCCAATATATGAAAATATATAATGCTAACAGAGATAAAATAAAAAAACCAAATCTTATTTATCCAGGACAAGTTTTCGTAATACCATAGGAGGTAACTATGAAAAATTTTGAAATTTTAGTACAAGATGTTGTTACTAACAAAACATTTGATATAAGAGATATAGTTATCAAACCTCAAATAGAGCAAAAATTGAATGATGGATGTAGTAAATTAACTTTTGATATGGCTAGAGACAAAATTGCTAAATTTAGCAATGGCTCTGTTATAAGATTCAAATATAATAATGTAGGAATGTTTTTTGGCTATATATTTAAAAAGCAACAAAAAGATGAAAAAGTAATAAGTATTACAGCTTATGACCAGTTAAGATACTTAAAAGCTAAAGATAGCATGACATTAAGTGGATTAAATATAGCAGGAGTAATAAGAAAAATAGCAAATATTTATGGATTAGAAGTAGGGTATTTGGAGGTATCTGATATATTGCCAGATAGAGTAGAAGATAATAAGACATTGCTAGATATGATATATAATGCTATATCAGAAAATTTAAAGATTAGTGGAGACAAATATTGCTTTTATGATAATTTTGGGAAATTAGCATTAGAAGATATATATAACATGAGAACTAATATACTTATCGGAGATACAAGTAATTGTATAGGTTATGATTTCACTCAAAGTATTGATGATGATACATATAATCAAATAAAGTTAGTGCATGATAATAAAGATACTAAAAAAAGAGAAGTATATATTGCAAAAGATACATCTAAAATAGCTAATTGGGGATTGTTACAATATTATGAAAAAGTTAGTAACAATATGAATTATTCACAAATTGTTGATAAAGCAAACACTTTATTAAAAACAAAGAATAGAGAACAGTTAAAATTAAAATTAGATAGTATAGGAATAGAAACAATAAAAGCAGGTAGTGGCGTATTTGTAAAATTAAGTGATATAAATGATGTAAATATTAACAATTTTTTTATAGTAAATAAAGTAACACATACATTTGATAAGGCTTATACAATGAGTTTAGAATTACTTATGCCATCATCGGAGGTGTTAAAATAATGATAGATATAATAAAAAAAGTCGTAAAAAATTATATAAGTAATGCAGATTTAGCTACAATACAATATGGAATAGTTGTAAGTTCTAGTCCTATACAAATACAAATAGAAAAATTAATTATACCAAGTTCAAAAATAGTTGTACCAAGTATTTTTGCAAAAGTAGGAATAAATCTTAAAAAAGGAGATAAAGTTATGCTTTTGCGACAACATGGAGGACAACTATTTTTTGTGCTAGATAAGGTATAGAATGGAGGAAATAAATGCAGATAACTCCAATTACGAATGAATTTAATACAGAATTTGAAACAGAAGAATTTGCAAATAAAACATATAAAATAGATTTCAAAGAAAACCGTATTATAGGTAAAATAACAGATTTAGAAGCAGTTGAACAAGCAATATATAAAATATTACATACAGAAAGATATAGTTATTTAATATATTCATGGAATTACGGGGTAGAATTTGAGAATCTAATTGGAAAAGATTACGAATTTATTTTAGGCGATTTACAAAGAAGAATTGAAGAAGCTCTGTTTCAAGATGATAGAATTGAAAAAATTGATAATTTAACAATAAAAAAGATTAGTAAAGAAAGTATATTGGTTTCTTTTATTGTAGTTAGTAAATATGGAAATTTAAAAACGGAGGTGAATGTAAATGTATAGTGAAGAAAATACTTTTGAAAATATTATGAGCAGGGCATTAGAAAGAGTAAAAGATGATACAGATAAAAGAGAAGGTTCAGTTATATATGATGCATTATCTCCAATAGCAGCAGAATTAGCACAAGCATATATAATTATAGACTGTGTTATAGACTTAGTTTTTCCTGATACAGCAGTAGAGGAGTATTTAGATAGGCTAGTAGAACAAATGGGACTAAAAAGAAATGCAGCAACTAAGGCTATCAGAAAAGCCATATTTTACAATGAAGAACAAAATAAAATGGATGTAGAAATAGGTACAAAATTTAGTATTGATGAATTAGAGTATATTGTAATAGAAAGAATTGAGTTGGGAGAATATAAAATAGAATGTACTACTCCCGGAACAGTAGGAAATGGGCCATTAGGTATATTATTACCAATAGACTATAATATAAAAAATTTAGGTTTAGCAGAAATTACTGATATTTTAATACCTGGAGAAGATGAAGAAACAGATGAGGCATTAAGGGAACGATATTATGAACAAGCAAATGAAAAAACATTTGCTGGAAATATTGCAGATTATAGAAAAAGGACTAAAGAAATAGAGGGGGTAGGAGCGGTTAAAGTCATACCAGTATGGGCTGGTGGTGGAACCGTGAAACTTATTATATTAGATAGTAATTATAATAAAGCATCATCTGTATTAATTGATAAAGTACAACAAGAAATATGCCCTAATAAAGAACCATCGGGCTTAGGAATTGCACCAATAGGACATATAGTTACAGTAGTTACTCCTAATGAAAGTATAATGAAGATAAGTTCAAAAATACAATGTTCAGAAGGAGCAACAATTCAAACAGTAAAACCTAAAATTACAGAAGAACTAAAAAAATATTTTATAGAGTTAAGAAAAAAATGGGAACTATCTGAAAGTACAGTTGTAAGAATATCACAAATAGAAAGTATAATTTTAAATGTTGAAGGAGTTTTAGATATAACACAAACAACAATAAATGGAAGTGCTTTAAATATACAATTAAATAAGGAGCAAATCCCTATACTAGGCGAGGTGAATATTATATGAAATTAATAGAATATTTACCAAATTTTTTACAAGGAATTAAAGAGTTTAAAGAATTGTTAAATGCTGAAGATATAGAAGTTGAAAAAATAAATGCAGCAATAGAGAAAATAACAGACGAGGTAATTGTAAAAAATGCACAAGATTATGGATTAGATAGATATGAGAAGATTTATAGAACATCGAATATTGCCTCTGACTTAACAACAAGAAGACTTAATATCTTGTCTAAAATGAATAATAGAACACCATATACTTTAAAGTGGCTACGAAGTAAGTTGGATGAAATGGTGGGAAAAGAAAATTATACTTTAAAAATAGATTATAATTCTTATACATTAACAATAAGATTTGATGCATTTTATAGTGAGGCAACAGAAATATTTAAAAAAGACTTTAAAAAGCAGATACCAGCAAATATTTTGTTAGGAATTACTTTATATTCTTATTGCAATACATATATAGGGAGTACGATAGTTCAAAAAGAGTATAAAAAATTAATGATAGATACATCTACAATAATTGAGAAAGAACAAATAAATAATGACAATTATATGGCAGGAATAATAATACAAAAGGAATTTAATACTCTAAAAATTGATAATTCAATTATAAGAGAAAAAGGACAAGTATTGCAAGAAGATAAAATTGCTATTAGTGCTATACAAAAAGAATTTACAAGTTTATATCAAGATAATAATGTAATAAAGCAGCAAGAAAGCATTAATAATACAATTTATTCATCTAGCAATATATTACAAAAAGAATTTATAGAAATGAAGGAGGAAAAATAATATGGCAGGTTTTAGTAGTATAAAAATCACTAAACAGGGAGCTATTTTAGCAGCTAAAACAATTGTAGGAAAAAAAATAGAGTTTGCTTATGTTGAGGTTGGCTCTGGAACATTTACAGGAGATATAAAAACAAAGACATCATTAACGACAAAAGAAATGCAATGTGCAATAGTAGAAGTAAGACAAAAAACTGAAACAGAGGCAGTTGTTACTTTTCTTTTGAAAAATACAGATGCACCAAGACCATTTTATTTCAAAGAAATTGGTCTTTTTGCGATAGACCCAGATACTAAGCAAAAAGTATTATTTGCTTATTCAAATGCAGGAGATAAAGCAGAATATATAACTAATTCAATTTCAGAGAAAATTGAAAAGTATATAGATATAATAGTAACTGTTGATAATGCTTCAAATGTAAATATAACTGTTGATGATTCAGAAATTTATGTGACAGAAAAAGAATTAAGAGAGGCAATAGAAGAAGCAAGAAGTTTTGTTGGTAAGAATTATGGAATAAAAAGACAAATTACAGATAATGCTCTTGCAAGTTGGTCTAGATTAGCAGATGCAGAAAACTTAGTAGCAAAAGCAACTAAAGATGGAACAAAAGTTGCAAATGATTTTGATAATTGCTATCCTTGGTCGGAAATGAAAAGATGCAATATTGATCCAGTAACAGGAAAGATTAAAGCATATTACGGAGAAATTGGCTATGCTGAAGATGGAAGCAATGGAGAAGTAATGGTAAAAGTACCAGAATTTTGGTGGAAAAGAGAAAGAAAAATAGAGAATGATGGAAAAGAATATGAGTATATTTATATAGCGGATTATGCGAGAGCAGGTTACAAAAAATCAGAAGAATTTTTTGTTGGTGCTTATTTATTAAGTACAACAAAAGGAGATTCAGAAAAAGCACACTCTGTAAGTGGAGCAATACCAAAATATAATTCTAATTTAGCAACATTTAGAACATTAGCCAAAGGTGTAGGAAAAGGATTTTGTTTATTAGATTATCATTACTTTTTATTACAAATGTTATATTTAGTAGAATATGCAAATTATAATTCTCAAAGTATGTTAGGAAATGGTATAGTTGCTTTTAATACTGCTAAAGCATTAAAAGCAGAGGATAATGTCAATAGAATTATTGTTAATTCTGTAAGTACAGGTTTATGGGTTGGAAAAACAGTTTGTATAGGCGTTAATGATGCTTGGAACGATAGTGTTGCAACAGATAGAGAAATAACATCAATAGAAGATTATAATGATGGACAGATAACAGGTAAAGCTATTTATTTTGATGGAGAGCCAGTAAATATTGTAGTAGATAATACCATTTGGGGGTCTGCTCAAAAAACAGGTGGAAATGATGCATTAGGAAATGCCTCTGGTTGCTTAAATAATAATAGTTTTCATCCCGTAAATTACAGAGGAATTGAAGATATTTTTGGGCACATGTGGCAACATATAGATGGACTAAATATAAAAGATTATCAAGCTTATATTTGTAAAAATCCAGATAATTATGCGAATGATTTATTCGATGCACCATACGAGAAATTAGGATATCTAAATGAAGAAACAACAGATAGTTATATAAGAAAATTAGGATTAGATGACAAACATTCAGAAGTTGCCTTACCAGTAGAAGTAGCAGCAAGTTCTAGTACAGGAGTATGCGACAATTATTGGTGTAGCACAGGCAACCGAATCGCTTCTGTCGGTGGTTACTTCTTCAACAATTGGTCGAAGGCCGGTTTCTTCGCGTGGCTTTGTAGCACTGCTGCTAGCCATTCGAATTGGAGTTGCGGCGCTCGTCTTCTTAAATACCAGTAAAAACGGGGGAATGGGGGTGGTCAACCCCCATATAATTTAAAATAGTGATTTCATAGAATACTTATTTTTAAAAGTAAAATATTGTATAATTTTGTCGAAAATAAATAAGGGATTTAATGTGTGCGGTGCCGAGATTCTGCTTTCAGTTTTCGCTTATGTCGGTGGTAACTTCAACAACAATTGGTCGAAAGCCGGTTTCTTCGCGTGGAATTGTAACAATGCTGCTAGCAATTCGAATTGGAATTACGGCGCTCGTCTACTTATTTATATAAATAAAAAAATATTACACATTATTTTCCATGCCACTTGGCAAAAATTAGTCGCAACTGGACTGGTCTAGTAGTTCCCTTTGAACGAAAAATCGGTAGACAAAATAAGAATACCAGGAGAGTATATGAAAAGAAAAGGTAATATATACCCATTAATTATTGATAAAAATAATATAAGAAAAGCTATTTTAAATGCTTCAAAAGGTAAGAAAGACAGAAAAAGTGTAAAAGAAATAAATGATAATATTGAATATTATATTTTAGAAATTCAGAAAATGTTACAAAATAAAACATATAAACCCAGTCCATATATTAAGATGAAAATACATGATGGAACTAGGAAAAAAGAAAGAATAATATATAAACCTTGTTTTTACCCAGACCAATGTATTCATTGGGCAATTATGCAACAAATTGAACCTATTTTAATGAGGGGAATGTATGAATTTTGTTGTGCATCTATAAAAAATCGAGGAATACATTATGCATCAAACCATATAAAAAAAATATTAGTTAGAGATAGAAAAAATACTAAATATTGCTTAAAATTAGATGTTAAAAAATTCTATCCTAGTATTAACAAAGAAATAATGAAACGAAAGTTTAGAAAAATAATAAAAGATGGAGATGTATTGGATTTATTAGATAAAATTATAGATAGTGGAGAAACAGGATTACCTATTGGAAACTATACAAGCCAATGGTTTGCTAATTTTTATCTTCAGGACTTAGATCATTATATTAAGGAAAAATTGAAGATACCTTATTATATTCGCTACATGGACGATATGGTACTGTTCTATAGAAATAAAAAAGAATTGCATAAGTGTAAAAATCTTATAGAGGAATTTTTAAAAAAAGAAGAATTGAGATTAAAAGAAAATTGGCAATTATTTAAAACAGAAAGTAGGCCATTAGATTTTATCGGTTACAGGTTTTACAGGGGACATACGACATTGAGAAGTAGCAATTTTTTAAGAATTAAAAGGAGAATAAAGAAAATATATAAAAAAGGAAGAATTAATTATACGGATGCTAGTTCTGTTTTAAGTTACTACGGTTGGTTAAAACATTGTGATTCTTATAGATTTAATGAAAAATATTTAAGGCCTTATATAAGCCTTAGAAAATGTAAAGGAGTTGTTAAAAATGAAGCAAAGAACATTCAGCGATATAAAGCCAGAAAAAAGATTCAGTATAGAAAATATTGAGAACGGAAAATGCACCGTTCTTTTTTTTGATGATATAAAAGAAGAAAAACAAGAAATGAATATCGAAAATAAAGAAAAATCAGAAAAAGTATTATATAGTTATGATGTTTACTCAATAGAAATTGCATATAGAGATAACTTAGAAGAAACTATAGAAGTTAATTATGATAAGTGGTTAAAAGATATTAAAGAAAAAGACATAAATGAATTAGCAACACAAATTAGAAAAAAAAGAGATGAATTACTTTATGCAACAGATAAATATACAATTTCAGATTACCCTATTACAGAAGAAGATAGAAAAGTTATATTACAATATAGACAAAAATTAAGAGATATACCACAACAAGAAAACTTTCCATATAATGTAGAGTTTCCTGATAAACCTAATATTGAGTTAATGAAGACTATGAAAATGTAGTCTTTATTTATTGAAAGGAGAAAAAAATATGGATTCAAAAAAATATTTAAAATTAATTATTTTGATGATTATAGTAATAATTGTACTAATAATAGATATATTTTTTTCTATTAAGCAAGAAATTGATTATCAACAAAGAAAAGAATCTGGAAATAGTAGATGGTTACAGATAGAAGAACGTATTTTACAAACAGAAGAAGAAATACAAGCAGTTAAAGAAAAATTGCAGTAAGGAGGGCAGGAATGGATGAAAAGTACATAGAAAAAATAATTTCTAATGAACAAAGTACTAAATCAGCTCATAAACGAATAGATGATGCAGAAACTAGAATTGATGACCTAGAAAAAACTTACGCAATAATGCAAAAAATGGATTTTAGAATAGGAAGAATGGAAGATAGTGTAGAAAAAATAAATACTAAATTAGATAACAATTTACAAGAAATAATAGCAACAAAACATCAAAATGTAAACGAAAAAGGAAAGAAATGGGATAAATTCATTGATTATCTTTTTTATGCTTTTATAGGTGCAGTAATGGCATTAGTATTATCAAAAATAGGACTAAGTTAGGAGGTGGAAGTTATGGAGTTAACAGTAGAAATTATAATGGCAGTAGCAACAGCTATTGTAACAGCTTTTGCAGGGTCATTAGCTAAAAGGTTTCATTGGGCAACAGAAGATTATATTCCTTATCAAAATATTATAATTGGAGTAGTATCAGGAACATTATGTTTTGTAACAGGATTAATACCTAATATTATAACAGCTTTAATTTTAGGCGTTTTTTCTGCTACAGCATCAGGTGGAATTTATGATGCAACAAAAACAAAGAAAAATTATTAATACTAGAATTTTAGCACTCGTGTTTTATAAAAACATGAGTGTATTTTTTTATAAGGAGGATCCATTATGGAAGAAGAAAAAGTTTTATATGACCAGGAATTAGCAAACTTAAATATGCAAGAAAATACTTTTCCAGAAGTAAATGAAAAAGAAGATGGAATAGGAGAAGTTAAAGAAACAGACGAATTCTATCAAGGAAAGGAAGGTGTTGAATAATGTTAGTAACAAAAGTAGAAATGCCTTCTAGTAAATATGCTAGAAAATGTCCTTATGGAATGACACCACAAGGTATCACAATTCATAATACGGCAAATGATGCTTCAGCAATGTCTGAAATTTCTTATATGATGAATAACAATAATCAAGTTTCTTTCCACGAAGCTATTGATGATTATAGAGTAGTACAAGGAATTGAACATAATAGAAATGCTTGGCATGCAGGAGATGGACACGGGTTTGGAAATATGAAAACAATTGGAATAGAAATATGTTATAGCAAAAGTGGAGGAGAAAGATTTGAAAAAGCAGAAAGAAATGCGGCAGAAAGAATTGCTTATTTAATGAAACAATATGGTTGGACTTTAGATAATATAACAGATGCTAGACATACAATAGGAACACATCAAAATAGAAGTGGAAAATATTGTCCGCACAGAACATTAGATAATGGACTTGAAAGATTTTACAATATGATTAGGGAAGAATATAGAGAATTGACAGGAGAAAATGCAAATGGAACACCTAACATAAATGTAGATAATACTACTAATAATACTGGTAGAAGCATAGGAGATAATGTTACTATAAATGGTGTTTATACATCTTCATCGTCTACTAAAAAATTGAATCCAGCAGTAAAAAGTGGTATGATAACAAGAATTATACCAGGAGCAAAAAATCCTTATTTATTGAATAATGGAAATATTGGTTGGGTAAATGAATCTTGTATAGTTAGTAGCTCGAATTCACAAGCACAAAATAATAACACAAATGTAGCACCTAATATATCAGTAGGAAGTACCGTAACATTATCAGCAAATGCTACAAATTATGCAACAGGACAAAAAATACCAGCAGTTTATAAAAATAGAAACTACACTATAATGCAAGTTGGTAATGGTAAAGTATTACTAAAAGAATTGTATTCTTGGGTATATACAAAAGACTTAGTTGGCTATGGTGCTAATAATAATGTTGCATCTAATAATTCTAATTATGTATTAGGACTATATATTGTAAATACATCATCAGGACTAAATGTAAGAAGTGGGCCAGGAACTAATTGTGAAGTAAGAAAAGCATACACAAATGGTACTAAATTTGATACTTATGAGATAAAAGGCGAATGGGCTAGAACTCCAAGCGGATGGGTAAATCTAAAATATTGTAAATTAGTAAGAAAATATTAAAAAAAGGGGGGATGCCATAAAATGGCATCCTCAAAATTATAAACATTTCAAATAAGGTATTAATTCTGAACCTTTTACAATTATAGGATTATATTTACTATAAAATGTTACTATATTATCATTATTGTAAATAAAACCTAAAATTCTATTACTTTCTTTCTTTTTAATTATTGCTCCTTTATTATCAGTTGTTAAACTAATTTCAAAACCTGCTGTATCTAATTGTTTTAATATTTTTTCCATAATTAAAAACCCCCTTATTAATCTAATTATAAGAACTTTTAATAAGAGGGTCCAGTATTATTTGTAAATACTTTTTAGTTTCTGATGAATATCTAACAATATGTTAAAAGACTGCTGAAAAGTAATATTATTAAAGTCAATGTCAAGTATTCTTTTAACTATTTTTTTTATTTCTATATTATTTAGGTAGTCATTTGTATTTTGATTAGGTATATTATCAATAATTTTGTACTTTAAATTGTGTTTTTTTAATAATCCAACATATTTATCAACTTTAGAAATTGGAAAGCCACATTTGAAAATATGAGGTCCTAAGTCTGTGATTTTTAAACCTATTTTTTCATTAAGTATTTTTGCATCATCATTAAGTATATTATAAAATATTCCCACACGAAATAAATATATAATATTAGGATTATGTCTTTTTAATTCTTCATATTGTTTTAATAACTTGCTCATTTAACTTTCACTTCTTTCATAGAATGTTTTTTTCTTACAATAATATCTCCTGGTTCACAATCAAATAATTCACATAATTTATCTAAAGTTGCAAAGTGAATACTGATTGTTTCATTATTAATCATATGACTAAGAGATTGATAACCACCGTTCCATATTTTTTACAAGCCAATATTTACTTTTTTTCTTTTCTTTTAATAATTCATCCACTCTTAAATATACCATTTCTATTACCTCTCTTTCTAATATAGATATTCTAAAAGAAACTACTATAAATTTTAACTTCATTAAGAGATAACTACAATTTAGAGGACTTATCTAAGAAATAACTAATTTACAAAATAGATAAAGTGATATATAATGTTATTGGTGGTATAATATGAATACAAAGAAAGAAGTTTTAAGACAATTAAAAAGAACAGAACTTTATTTTGAAACAGAAAATATGGAAGCTATAAAAAGTATTATAGATAATTGCATAACTATATTAGAAAAAAGTATAAAGAAAGAAGATGAAAGAGCCTCTGAATATATAGATAATTTAATAAAAGATTTAAA
>ULUY01090650.1_pt1 | contig 34166 bp, 25 predicted proteins | sample 1959031 | NCBI WGS metagenome assembly ULUY01 (sample SAMEA4835774, study PRJEB28245) | human gut metagenome | biome: gut microbiome; material: fecal sample | place: Denmark | collected 2008
AGGATTGAGCGACTACGAAGCTATCCGTCGTTTGTTGGTCGAACATCTTCAGTTTGCCTTTGCCTATAAACGAATTTCTGTCAATGAACGGAAGGAAATGTTTGGTAGGTTTTAGCCATTAGATGTAGATTATTAAATAAAAAAAACAAGTTGGCATTAGGCTTTTGTACCTGTGCCAACTTGTTTTTATTTTATCAGATACCTTTAGGCAAGGTTCTACTCTGCCGGTTTCAACTCAATACGTTCAAATTTAGGACTGGCACTCATGGTTCTCAACCGGCTACCAGGCGTGAAGATAATCTTCCCCTTCTTGAACAACGACGTATTGAAATCTTCGGCATTGGCTACACCCGAACTACCTACACTTAAACGGAAATTCCCAAATTCTCCCATCTGTACGCTGTTCCCTGCCTGAAGTTCAGTAGTTAATACCCTGATCAAACCATCGATGACCACCATCACATCTCCCTTAGACGCCGTCGAACGATCGGCAATTCGTTCGCACAAGGTATCAAAATCGACCTGTTGCCTGATTTTGATCTGTCCGTAATACAATTTGCTACCTTCCAATGCACCCTCACTCTTGTCGGGCCGTTGTACTAAATGATACGTGAGTGACATATACACCTCCTTTTTAAGTTTGTTAATCCATAAGTTTTCAAGTTAGGCAGGATATCATTTCACTGACTTTCTACGGTCCTGCCTTTTATTTATTACAAAGATAAAAGACCAGGAATGTTCCATTTCTGTTATATGAAGATAGACGAATAAGCAAGTTAATACATTCAGATACAGATTTCTATACGAATTAAACTTTCGACTTGTTTTTTGGTGGCTGGTAACGGAATGTGTAACTTACAGTAGAAATCTAAAGGTTATTAGAATATGGAAGATTTTAAAATAAGAACATACGGCTGGCAAGAATTAGCCATCCTTTATGCACCGGATCTGACTCCGGAATCGGCTGGCAAGCGTTTAAGCAGTTGGATACGTTTCAATCCAAAACTTACGCACGAGTTGCAAGAATCGGGATGGAAAAAGGGACAACGGGTTCTCACCCCGCTTCAAGTACGTATCATCATCCAGTACCTAGGCGAGCCGTAATAAGTACCTATCCGTCTCAGGATGGGTAGGTACATAGCAGAGGTTAAATAATTAGCTGTACGCGCGCGTATAATCATTTTTTCGAGATCAGATACATAATTAAATTTTACTTAATATAGATTCGTATCCATTTAATTCGGATTAAAGAATATTTAATTCGATATGTTTATAAATAGCGAATTAAATATTTTTCTTCGAATTTTTTGGTGGAATGAAAAATATTTATATTGCGATATAATTTTAAAACATTTATAAAATGATAAATAATAATATTAATGTATTTGGAAATGTGTTTACAAACACATCCACAAAGACCATCACTCTAGAAGAGTTGATAGCTAGTATGAAAATCGGGGATTATCCTACCGGAATGCGAAATCCTGAAACGGGTATGTTCTATACCCTAAAAGAGATAACCGAAAAGGCCCGTAAAGCAGGGAAAGGAACACCGGAGTATGATGAAATCAAGAAGCAGATGCCAGCAATTACCCCACATGCCTTCTTCCCCAAAAATGTACGTAAGGCAGAGGAGGAACATGAACTAACCGATTTACTCATGCTTGATTTCGACAAAATTCCGGAAGGTGTTTATGATCAAATTGGGGAGAAGATCAAACAAATATCTTCGGTTTATATAGCTTTGCCCAGTCTGAGCATGCAAGGGTTTCATGTTTTGCTTCGTGTTAAAAACTTGACGGATGCTATCTTCAAGGTGGTTTATGATAAAATGGCCTTGTTTATTTCAAGTATAATTGGTGTGCCACATGACAAATCGTGTTCGGATATTACCCGGTTAATGATTATCAACTATGCCCCGGACCTCTACGTGAACGAAAATTCGGAAGTAATCGATGCAAACGAGGTCATGGCTATACTCAATAGCCTGAATGCAATTCCGGCAGACGGTAGTATTGGTCTCCAAAAGTATCTGAATAAGGTGGACCAAGATGTAGCAATGATACCGGGTGTACGCCACCGGAATCTGCTTGCCTACATCACACCTCGTCTGAACCGGGCTGGGTTTGAGAAGGGAGCCGTTATAGAGGAATGTGTAACCCGTTATTCCGAACCGGACTTTCAACGCAAAGAAATCACTGAGATTATTGAATACATCTACGAACATAATAAAGATGAGTTTGGAAAGAACAAGAAGGCTTATAGCTTCAAGCAACGTTTAGTGGAAACGGTCAAAAGTTCAAAAAGTTCAAAAAGTTCATTAGGTAATAATGCTACAGAAGGCAGTGAAGAGCTGTCAGAGTCGGAGGTGGATGAATTCTTTAGTCCGATCTATGCGAAGATGCCCGATTATGGCGAGTTCGAGGCAGAGATGCCTTTTTTGGTCCGTGAGGTCATGGATACGAAGGAACGGAAGGATATCCAGTGGGCCTTGTGCATTAGTAGTCTGGCTGCTTTCGGGGGAATGATCCCGAACCTCCGGTTCTATTCCAAACGAGAGATGTCTCCGCTGGTCAGTGTCATGTGGGTAGGTCCCTCGAGTAGCGGTAAAGGAAACATCAATACGATCGAACGGATTGTAAATCTTTACGATGATGCAATCGGGGCTTGGCAGCAAGAGACGGAGATCAATCCGGCTAAAGCCAAGAAGAAGGAATATGACGACTGCATGGCTCAATATAAAGCCTCGAAGGACAAATCCGCCCCTTGCGACTGTGGGGAAGAGCCCATAGTTCCGAAGAAGTTACACTTGTTGACTTCCGCTCACACTTCTGAAAGCCAACTGGCCTATCGAATTTATTCAAATAGTATTTTCACTACTTTTTTTGTAACAGAGGAAATCGCAAGTGCTGCGAGCAACCGGTTCCAGAAATATGGTATCAAAAACGAATTCTGGCGAGATAGTTTAGAGAGCGGCTCGATAACCATCGATTATAAGAATGGAGATTATTTCAAAGTCCCGGAAGTTCATTTGATCCAGATTGCGGGAGGCACACTTTCAGCCGTCCAGCAGTTTATCGAAGATCAGGACGGCGGTTTGTTCGCTCGGTACATCTATCTCCCGCTTGTGAATGATTACCAGTATATTCCGCTGAGTGAGATGACTATACGCAAAAGGGATTATTGGGCTAAGCTACAAGGATCAATCAACACCTTTGCCAAGTTCACGCTGAAGTCTCATGTAGAAGTAACCTTCAGTCGGGAATGTTTGGACTTGCTAACAGAAAAGATTGCCGCTTGCAACGCTAAGTCCACTTATCTGGAAAGCGATGCAATGACCAGTTTTACAATGCGTCTGCGCAACAAAGTAATGAGCCTATGTGCTACGCTTACGTATATGCATGCCTACGACCGGAACGAATTGTACGACAGCTATACAGCAGACCACCCGCAGCAGATCGCTTGCTCGGTGCAGACTGCCCGTTTGATTGCCTCTTGGATAGATTATATCTACTATACGGCTGCCCAGTTCATTATGCCTCTGCCTACAGGAAAGATTGCGAAGTTGAAGAAACAGGACACATTGACACGGGATATATTGGACAATCTCCCTTGCTTCTTTACTACCCAGGATCTCCTTAAGGTAGCAGCAGATAAAAATGTTTCTGAGAGCACAATAAAGCGAAGATTGAAAGATTGGTTAAGTAGCCATTTGGTCGAGAAAGTATCGCATGGCATCTACCATAAAGTAGGCTGCGTGGAGACGAAGTTAGAACTCAAAGCCGCTCCGACTCCGGCACCAGATCCAACTCCAGTACCTGAGTCCGAACCTCTACATCACTGGGACTACTAAGTGAACTTATTGACCTTTTTGAACTTTTGAGCTTTCTGAACTCTTAACAAGAGGAAACTTCTTTTCGAAGAGGTTTCCTCTTGCTTGTTTATTGCCCACTTCTTCTCTTGCCGTTATTGGTAAGAAAAATTACAACGAATCCGGATTCCGGAAATACATATTATTAGGATCTGTTTTCTCTCTCAATTTCTGCCAGGTACTAGAAGAAGTCTGTTTATCCAGACCTTCTTGTTTCTTTTTCTCTGCGGTGCCAAACAATCTCTTCCAGAGGGGTGTTTGGCTGGGTTTTGTTTGTTTCATATCGTATATTTCTTTAATTATATGGAATACTTATTTAAATTCAAATTTAACTTGTATAGGATTGATAAAGTCTTATTATTCATAGTATGTAATATTTCTACTTACAATAATTTTAGAAAAACTTTGTTCACACTGTTTCATTGTTGTTTCTATATTTTTTATTGTATTTGTATTTTTCTGTAAGTTTTCTAATATATCTTCCATCCTTGCAAGTGGCGGATAGCTCATTTTGTCATAACTCTCAAATTCCTTCTGGAGTCGTTTATTATCTTCAGATAATTCTTTAAGTAATGAATATAGTTTATCGGCCTTACGACGAGCCGGAGTTATCTCCATTTTCGTCCAATTTCCATATTCATCCATTTCATAGGACACAGTACTAAGTATGTCTTTGCTTTTCTCATAAATAGTCTGATACAATCCATTGCTATTATAAGTGTACTTGTATTGAATATCTTCTATTAATCTATTTTTACTATCATATAGATCTGTGTTTTCATAAAATGGTAATATTTTGTAAATTATATTATCTTTCAAAAACAAAGTGTATTTTTCTTGTTTTTTCGAAGATCTAGATAGGGTTTGAAAATATTCTATTTTATATACATTCTGGTTTTTATCTTGAAAGATATAAGCTGAATCAATATATTCATCACCATAATAAATTCTTTCGATTATCTTCTCTTTATCTTTTTGTTCAAATGCATATGAGTTTTTATATATTCGAGTTGAATCGGTCGTCCTTTTTATCTGAGTCTGCAAAATTTGGGACTTATTATATAGGTATGTATTTTCTACTGTGTCTTTTTGCTCAATATATTTGTCTACGACTTTTCCTAAATTCCTCAGATCCCAAATAACTTTATAGAATTCATATTGAGTCATTTGTTTTAGGAGGTTGTCTTTGTTGAATGTACATTTTAATGTTTTTAATCTTTTATCTTTCCAAAATAGATCCATGCTAGACAAATATCCTTGTTCTGTAAAAGAGTAACATACATTAGAAATCTCTGATGAAAATATATATAAATCTTGATATGTATCAATAGGAGTAGAACATATATCAATCCCATTTTTCCCCCAATAATATCTTAAATCTAGTATATTATTTACTGGAAGATATTTTTTCATATTTAATGTTTCAGGGGAGTCAAACCCATTTTCTGAGACATTACAAATATAACCATCTACTTGTACTTCTTTAACCGGACCTTTTAAGTCAAAATATTCTTTATGTGGAATATTTTTGAATGGTATTTGATTATTCTTTTCGCATGAACTTAATGAAATCAGTGCTATTAAGCATAAGCCATATGTAAAGTGCTCTCTAAGGCTATTCTCCCATTCCGTTATTAATGATGTTGTTAGCATAATACTTCCTTTTTAGTTAATTACTCGAAATCACAGCCTTTTGTGAGGTGCTTTCCACTATATGTTACCTCTATAAGATTTTCATTTATTGATATATTCTCAATTCTTTCAAATGAACGTGTTATATAATATTGATTAGGATAAAAATCACATCTTCCGTTATTCTCATCATACGTAGGATGATCAGTTCCATGTCTATATTCAGAACAATCACAAGCTCCAGACATATAAACCTCAACATTTTTTCTAATTAGTTCAGAGAGTTTTTTCAGAAATTCAACGAACAAATTATATCGTTTGGCTTCACAACATTTTTTAGGTTTTTGTATTGTATATCGATGTCTTAGATTGTAGGTATCAATTTGTTCATCTTTTACAATAAAATTAAGACGAGTCCAAAATCTTTTGCCAACAAAAATACGTTTTACCGCATCAATGGAATAGAACAATTCCCTCAATCCAAACTCTTTTTCTTGTTCATCGGCATAATAATTATATCTGCCCAAGTATTGTTTTGATGTTACAAGTATCCTCCATTCCTGTTCATAACTCCATTCTGCACATTTTTGATATGCTGCAAATAAGTTAATATCATGTATATTATTCTCACTGCAATCTATGCTTTCAGGTTTAGATTTATACTGTACAGGCTTAAATATTGGCTTGTTAAATGTTTTATTATTAGGATGATTAATGACACTATTTTCTAAGTCAACTGGAGAATATTCAATAGCAAATCCGCTCTCTTTTGTATAATGAGACCACATAAGCTCATTAAATGTATCAATGGCTAACGAAATTATACCACCATAAGAATAATAACTATCAAAAATGCTTTGCTGTAAATCATACAATCTTCTAGGATTATCTATGGAAATTCTGCTTAAATCATGATGTTTATAAAACTCAGGTCTATTTTTTATAATTTCATTTTTCAGTTTAAAGAAAAGATTTGTTTCTCCACACAACCCTCGCATATCGAAAACATATCTTTCACAATCCTGCATATCATTCAGCGAATGTGGATGGCTCACGTATAAATAGCTATTCATAAAAGCATCAAAACTATACCAGGTAGAAGGATAGAATTTGATTACACTTTTAGGGTACTCCTTAACGCAATCCTTTTCCATAAGAATATTTATTAAAGTCTTTTCCTGCCTCCTCCGGAAAGATTAACAAACAAAAAAAGCGTGGAAGCAATACCTGCTGCTCGTCCCACACTCTAAAGGCTCTCGCATTGCCCTGTTCGTCGAAACGAGCAACGCCGAAAGCCCCACGCCGATAGTATTATATAACTCACCCTTTCCCTCTTGGTATAAAGGTAGGAACCAAGAGGGTATAAAAGGGCTATACATATATACACCCGAGGGCATCCACCGTTGCTTTGTTTTTGACGAACAGTTTGAATTTGCGAGATTCTTAGAGTGTCAAAACCAAAGCGTCAAGTAAACGCCTTTCAATAATATGTCTTGTTTCCCTCCACACCCTTATCATCGGCATGGAAAGGAAACATTACAAAGATATAAACTTTTTCTTTGCTTTACCATTTTATGTCAGAAAAAGTGGAGGGGAGGAGTTGAGATTGGAAATAAAAATAAATTGTCATTCAATCTTTTTATGGATGAAGTAGATGAAATGTCAGCAAATAATATACGTGAAATTTATAGCCTTTAATAAACATACTCGACGATTTCTTATAATATCCAGGCTTTTCTACAGCTAAAATAAATTTTAAACTCTAAATGAATACATTTCATATTTTTTTTCTACTTTTGCCTGCGTTATTGGTTCACTACTCTTCTCCCGAAGATTAGGTGATGAAAAGGGAATCCGGTGTAAATCCGGAACAGACCCGCTGCTGTGAGTTCCTTTTTTGCTTCTAAGAAACTCTATGCCACTGTCCGAATGCCGGATGGGAAGGCTTCTTGGAACGGAACAAGTCAGAAGACCTGCCAGTGACAGCTTTGTTTTGATGCTTTCGGGGAATAAGGCTATTAAAATATCAGATTTGATTTTCTATCTTTTTTCTTTCAATAAAAAAGAGACTTCATTCTTCTTTTACCCCCTAAGCATATAGGATGTTACTAAGGAAATGAAATAAATGAGGATGAAATTTTCTTTTTGTCTGTTTTTGCTGTTGGCTTCGTGGCTTGTCAGTCTGGAAGCGGCTGCCCAGCATAACTTTATCCTGTCGGGGAAAATAACGGCACGTGACGGTAGTGCTATGCCACAGGTTACTGTTTCTGTCAAGGGAACAACTTTGGGTACTTATAGCGATGCCGATGGCAAATACTTATTGCACCTGAAATCAGGAACTTATACCTTATCTCTCTCATTTCTGGGGTATGAAACCCTGGAAAAGACGATTGTTCTGAACCAGAATATGACGAGAGACTTTGTGATGAAAGAGAGTTCCGTGAGTTTGGACGGGGTTAATGTCTACGGGAAGAGCCGCTCACAGAAAATAAGAGAAGGGGCTTTTTCTGTCAATGCGTTGGACGTGAAGCCTATAGTCAACTCCTTGAACAATCTTACGACATTAGTGGACCACAGCGCGGGCGTGAAGATCCGCCAAGAAGGAGGCGTAGGTTCCGATTATGATTTGTCTATCAACGGTATGTCGGGAAATTCCGTCCGGTATTTCATCGACGGAGTTCCTTTGGATATCAAGGGAAGCGGAGTCTCGCTTTCCAATCTGCCTGTAAATATTATTGATCGTGTAGAGATTTACAAGGGTGTGGTTCCGGCCAGCCTGGGAACTGATGCATTGGGAGGCGCCATCAATATCATTACCCGCCAGGAGCAGAAGAATTACCTGGATGTTTCCTACAGCGTTGGGTCTTTTCATACCCACAAGGCTGACTTGAACGCTCAGTTCGTGGAGAAGCGAACCGGTCTGATTGTCCATCCTACAGTCGGAATCAGTTATTCCCTGAACGACTATATGATGAAAGGAGTGGAGGTTTGGGATGAGGACAGCCGTAAATACGTGCCGTCTGACCGCCGGCGTTTCCACGATGGCTATTTCTCCGTATTGACACAGCTGGAAGCCGGATTCCGGAACAAGTCGTGGGCGGATGCTTTCTTTGTTTCAGCATCGTATTCAAAGGTGGATAAAGAATTACAGACCGGATCCGTGCAAAGTAAGGTTTATGGAATGGCTGAACGTCAGAGTGATGCCTGGAATGTTTCGGGACGCTACCAGAAGGATCATTTCCTGCTGGACCAGCTGCGGTTCAATGCCTTGTTCTCGCATACTTGGGACTATTCGATAACAGTCGATACGGCTTACCGCAAATACGACTGGAATGGGAACTACATAGAAAGTTCACGTAATGAGATCACGGGGCGTGGGCGTTCCATACGCCATTACAATCGTCCGCTTACGGTAGTGCGGGGTAATCTGGACTATGCATTTAGTGCATCTCATAGCATCAATCTGAATTATATGTTGAACCGTACCGGAAACAACCGCTATGATGAGCTGGATACCGATTTTGAAGCGGCAAACGACGTGCTTTGCAAACATATTGTGGGACTGGCTTACCATCAGTCGCTTTGGAACGGACGGATGGAAAATTCTTTTTTCGTGAAGAATTACGTGAACCACCTGAATATCCGCCAGACCGATCTGTATTGGCAGACCGGTTCGGATGAAGTAAAGGGTTCCAGTACCAAAAGTTATCCTGGATATGGAGCCGGACTACGCTATAATTTTTTTCAGCCGCTGGCTGTCAAAGCTTCCTTCGAACATAGTGTACGCCTTCCATTAGCCCGCGAATTGTTAGGCAACGGAACTACGGTGTATGCCAATGTAGCCTTAAAACCGGAAAAGAGTGATAATGTCAATCTCGGTTTGTTCGGTACGTGGCATCCCGCCAGTGCGCATACTCTTTCGTATGAACTGAACGGTTTCCTCCGGTTTGTGGATGATTATATTCAGGCTACTGTTTCTGAAAAAGAAGGAATGATGCAATATGAGAATGTTCCGGCGGTCAATATTAAGGGGATGGAAGGGGAAGTCCGCTATGATTTTGACGGCAGGCTTCAGCTTTCGGCCAATGTCAGCTATCAGGACGCCCGTGACCAGCGCAAGCTGAAGGACGACGGGAAACCTTCGGCCACTTATATGAACCGTGTTCCGAACCGTCCCTGGCTGTTCAGTAGTTCCGGGGCCTCGTACACGTTCCATGACGTGTTCCTGCACAACAGTCGTTTGCGTATTGGCATGGATTATCAGTGGGTGCATTGGTATTTTCTTACTTGGGAGGCTTATGGAGCACGTGAGAGTAAGGCAAAAATTCCTACACAGCACATCTGTGATGCTGATATCACCTATTCCTGGCATAACGGTCGCTACAACGTGTCTGTGGAATGTACCAACTTCCTCGATAAGTTGGCTTATGATAACTACAAGCTTCAGAAGCCCGGGCGTGCTTTTATGGCCAAGTTCCGGCTGTTCATCGAGTAATCATTGAATTATACATTAATATTAAAAGCATGTTGAAAATGAAAAAATTGAAATCTGCATTCTACTTGTTTGCTGCTGCACTAATGACATTTAGTGCTTGTTCGGATGATGAGGATCCGGTGCCCGATAATGGAAACGACAATAACGGGCAGGTTGAAGCTTCGAGCTATCATTTTGATATCTTTATGACGATCGGCCAGCATGGTGGCATGAACCGTGGTGACGGAACCATTGTTAAAAGTGTCAGTTCATTAGACGCCGGACAGCCGATGATCGATATACGGAATGATGGTGTGGAATTCCGCTCGGAAGACGTGACCTATTCTATGGAGGCCATCGTGAAAGGCAAATATTATTATCAGGTTCCTACATCGAACGACCGTTTCACTAAATTGCAGGTAGTGGATAACTCGGTAAAGGTCATTCAGGAACAGCCTTTTGTGGAGAATACCTATAAGGTACGAAGCTATACTCATGCATGGCTGGACGATAACATTCTGCTTATCATGGCGGCCAACGGTGATGCCGATAAGATTATATGGACCAAGCTGAACACCGACGATATGCACATTGTTGGGGAAGGAACATTGGATCTGCCTCTTCCCGAAGATGCCAAGGTATTCAATGCATCTGGAATACTGACGTACAACGAGTCTGCCGGGAAATTGTTCTATTTCTATTTTGCCAAAGATAAGTCGGGACGATATGGAAAGGCTACGTCCAATTTCCTGACGGCTGTTATTAATCCTTCCACTATGGCCGTCGAGAGCAATAAGGTGAACAGCTTGGCGCATGAGATGGCAGGCAGTGCATACGGCGAATTGTTGCAAAGCATCGTCTTGTATCAGGACGGCGACTTGTATCTGGCTGCATTTTCCGATGAAGATGATATAGAGAAAGGTCATTTGCTTCGTATTAAAAAGGGTGAGACAGATTTTGATGCCAGTTACGAGGGATATCCGAATGCTGACGGCAAATTGCTTACCATCCAGAATCTGGGTAACGGGAAGGCTTTGGCTTATGCGCGTAATGATGCGGCTGGGACGGATATAGATGATTTCAGCCATTACTATACGATAATAGATCTGTCTACTGGTGAGAGAAGCCGTTTGAGTTATCAGGGTGCGGAAATCCCTTATAGCGCCGGCCGTTTCGCGCAGCGTTCGGTGATTGTAGACGGAAAGGCCTATATCGGCGTGAATACCCAAGATGCCAATCCTTGTATCTATATATATGATATCGCAACAGGTAATGTAGAAAAGGGTGTGGAAATAGCCGAAGGTTATTACTTTGATATGATCCGTCTGTTGGGAAACGAATAAGATCACTTTCTTTCGGTTTTTTACTCTTTTAGGCAAAGAAGCCGGCGAGGAGTAATGAATGGAAATAAAAATAACCCGCCATCCAATCCTTTCAAGTGTGAAAGTGAATCGGATGGCGGGTTTCTTGTTTTGTCTTATTTCAGATCAGTCCTTCCGGATAGCCGGTATGATAGAGAGCAGATAAAGAACGCCGATACTCATGATGGCAACGGCTCCGATCTGCGACTGCATCCAGTCGGATACGATACCCATGAAGAGCGGGAAGATCGTTCCTCCAAACAATCCCATGATCATCAGGCCGGATACTTCGTTCTTGCGGTTCGGCAGATGGAGCAGGGCGCGTGAGAAAAGCATGGAGAAGATGTTCGAGTTACCTAATCCTACCAAAGCGATACATACATAATGTGCGGCCAGCGACTGCATCGTGAACAGTCCGATCATGGCGGCTACCATCATCAGCACGCTGACGATAAAGACTTTCTTCATCGGAAAGTAGGCAAGCAGAAAGGCACCGCTGAAACAACCGATGGTTCTGAACAGGAAGTAAACGCTGGTGGCCAGTCCGGCTCCGGCAAGTGTCATGTCCAGACGTTCCATCAACAGCTTCGGGGCCGTCAGGTTCAAGCCTACATCAATACCTACGTGGCAGACAATACCTAAGAATGAAATCAATACGACCTTGTCGGCCAGCAGGGCAAAGCATTCGCCGAAAGTGGAACTCTTGGTCTCGGCCGACGAGCTCTCGTCGATGTGTGTCATGCCCAACAAGACGCAGGCAATAACTGCGATGACCAGGAAGATGAGGAAGAGCAGCTTCCAGTTGCCCCACGAAACAGCGGCCCAGCCGGCAATGATGGGAGCCAGGAAGGAAGCGATGGCCTTGACAAACTGTCCTAATGTCAGACTACTTGCCAAGCGGTTTCCTGTGACGATATTCGACAGAAGCGGGTTCAATGATACTTGCATCAGCGTATTTCCGATTCCCAACAAGGAGAAGGAAATCAGCATACTGGCAAATGAATAGTTGATCAAGGGTAGCAAGAGGGCGGCAACGGTTACGACGATACTGAGTAAAACCGTCTTTCGCTGGCCGATCTTGTTCATCAGCATTCCGGTCGGAACAGAGAAGATCAGGAACCAGAAGAATACCATTGATGGCAACAGGTTGGCCAATGTATCCGACAAATGGAAATCTGCCTTGACATAGTTTGTCGCAATGCCTACCAGGTCGACGAATCCCATCGTGAAGAATGAGAACATCACCGGGATCAGCATCCAGATCATACTTTTTTGTTGTGTGCTCATGACGTTATTTATTTTTTAGGGTAAACAGGCCAGGCTCCATCTTTGGTGCAGACGAACGCCGCTGTTTCGACGGCTGTCTGGTGAGCTTCTTTTAAAGACTTTCCTGACAAGATGGAACAAACAAAGGCACCCGAGAAAGAATCACCGGCTCCAACCGTGTCGGCCACCTTTACTTTCGGTGTCTTGATGGTCGATTTCTCGTCGGCAGAATAAATCGTGCTGTAGCGGCTTCCGGCTGTCAGAACCAGGTATTTCAGGTTGTATTCCTTCAGAATGTGGCGGCAGCAGGTGTCTTCATCGCCTTCGAGCTTGAACATCGGGCGAAACATCTCGAGTTCTTCGTCGTTCAGCTTAAACACATTGGCCTGTTGCAGCAGGTCTTTGATCAGTTCTTCTGAATAATATTTCTGGCGGATATTGATGTCGAAGAAGCGCATGGCTGATTTGGGCGCATAAGAAAGCAGTGTGTTCAGGGTTTTTCTGGATTCCGGATTGCGCTGTGCCAATGTGCCGAAGCAAACGGCATCAGCTTTCTTTACGATATGGATGGCTTCCTCTGTCAAAGGAATATGATCCCAGGCAACGCCTTCCACGATGTTGTAGGTCGGGATGCCCTTGTTGAGTTCAACAAGTACGGTGCCCGTCGGATAATCAACCGTCGCGATGCTGTGGCCAATACCGTTTTTGTCAAGTTCCTGCAGGATTTCCGTTCCTGCCAGGTCATTTCCTACTGCGCTGATAGCGTAGCCTTCAGCACCGAGCTGAGTAGCATGATAAACAAAGTTCACCGGAGCGCCACCGGCTCTTTTCCCTGTAGGCAGAACATCCCACAGAAGTTCGCCTATACCTACGATTACAGGTTTTTTATTTTCCATAAATCTTTATATTTTATTGTTATAGTTTCAATTCATAAATATGCATGTCCTTGATTGTCGATGAGCCTTTGTCGTTATAAAATTCCACGCTGTTGTAAGGCTCATTCGGGAATACCAGGTTTGTCATGGCTATTTTACCGCCGTCTACAAACAGTTCTACCGAACATTTGTCTACAAAGATACGAAATTGATGGTTAGAACTCTTCTTTGTTGGAGCCCATGTTGCCAAGGCAAAGTTGTCTATATAATTGACGGCATTCTTGGCTCCCATGTTTTCCGTTTCCTTCTGATGCAGAGTTGCGTCCTTGCCAAACTCTACAATACCGCTTTGGGTACGGTCCATTACCACCTTGCCGGCTTTCTGGTCCAGGTAAATGTTTACTTCTTCTCCTTTGGAGTTCTTGAGCTTGAAGCCGGAAATATCTGCCGCATTGGGCTGAAGGGTGAAGCACATTTCGTAGGCACCTTGGTTGTCGGCCAGCAGCGTGTCGATGGCATAGGTGTCTTTTACTTCGAAGTCGGGTAGCTGCTGTGCTTCCTGTCGGATGTTTTCTACTTCCTTGACCGGATTGGCGGCTACATATATTTCATTTCCTTCGGTGAACATGCTCAGTTCGCGCGGCAGGGCATTGGCGCTTCTGAACTGGCTGGTCGGAACGATGTTGGCATATTGCCAGTTACTCATCCAGGGAACGGCTATCACCCGGTCGCCCGTATTCGAGAAGCAGACGGTCGCATAATGGTCTTTTCCCCAGTCCAGCCATTTGGCCACTTCGGGTTTCGTATCGCAGGTAAATTTAGTCCCGTCGAAGTCGCCTACGAAATATTCCGTTGCTGAGCCCCCGAAGAGGCAACCCGGGTTGATGTTGACAAGCAGGGCCCATTTCTTGTTGTTCTCATCGCCGTCGACAGGCAGTTCCACCATGTCCGGGCATTCAAACTGGTTCGGCTGTGCTCCATAACCCGCTCCAAAGGCGCTCATGTATGTCCAGTCCTTCAGGTTGGTCGATGAATAGAAACGCATTTCCTTATCGGCTGATACGATCATCACCCATTTCTTCTGCGGTTCGTACCAGAATACTTTCGGATCGCGGAAATCCCGGAGTCCGTCGAACGGCGTCAATATCGGATTCTTTTCATATTTGGTAAAGGTACGGGCATTGTCGGTACTATATGCCATACATTGAATCTGGCCGTTCTTGTCGCTGGCCGATGTATAGAAAGCGATGATGGCTCCCGGTCCGAATCCGGCTGTATTATCTTTATCGACAACCGAGCTGCCCGAGAAGATCTGTCCGAGTGTATCCCGTTCGAGGGCGATGGGGAACGGTTCCCAGTGTATCAGATCCTGGCTGACGGAATGTCCCCAGTGCATGTTTCCCCACATCGAGCCGTATGGATTGTACTGATAGAACAAGTGGTATTCACCGTCTTTGTAGACCAGTCCGTTGGCGTCGTTCATCCAGCCGTAGAGCGGAGTGTGGTGATAAACGGGACGGAACGGATCCACGTTGGTCGAGTCGACGGTGTGTGTCAGTTCCATTTTCTGCCAGCAGATGTTATCTTTGGGTGCCATGCGGATGCGCAGGGTCGCTTTGTCGTCGTCGGTCGGAAGAGCAAAGGGAATGAGATAGTCTACCTGATTTTGAGCCAGGCGGATATCCATTTCCGTATCTCCCGGATCACCGGTGCTGAGGCAAACTTTGGCTTCCGGCGCGCTTTCTTCGATCGGTAAAAGGATGTACGGTGTCGGATTGGCAATCTCCAATACCGTCAGTGTGTCGTTTTGCTCAACTACTGTTATTTTTGCTTGCGGATTGTTTTGGCAGCTTGCCAGGGCTAACAGTAAACCTGTGCAGGCGAATCCTTTTTTAAAGATAAATGTGCTCATGATACATGGATTTATTTTGTGCCGAAATTAGTGGTTTCAGTAATAATATCCTAAAATTAAGGGTAAAAAAGATCATTAAAAAAGAGGAAATACAAAAAATGTGATATTTTGTATTTCCTCTTTTATGTTTTGCCTGTCTAAAAACAGGATGCTTTCAGCAGGAAAATATTCTGTAAGTGATTATTATTCAGATACAACTGTGAAAGGAACTTCAACAGTAACTTCCTTGTGCAATTTGATAGTTGCCTTGTAATCACCAACTTCTTTTACAGAATCTTTGATATAGATAATCTTACGGTCGATATCATAACCTAACTTAGCCAATTCTTCAGCAACCTGAATGTTGTTGACAGAACCGAAGATGGTACCTGTAGAGCTGGTCTTTGCACCGATAGTCAGTGTTACATCTTTCAGCTTAGCAGCCAATTCTTCAGCATCAGCCTTAATTTTAGCCAACTTGTGAGCACGCTGCTTCAAGTTTTCAGCCAATACTTTCTTAGCAGATTCTGATGCGATAACTGCCTTACCCATGGGGATTAGAAAGTTACGTCCGTAACCAGACTTAACTGTTACGATATCGTCTTTGTAACCTAAATTGATTACATCTTCTTTCAAAATAACTTGCATATTCTGTCTCCTCTTTTTTTAATTATTTCATCAAATCTGTTACGTATGGAAGCAAAGCCAAGTGACGAGCACGCTTAACAGCCTGCGCAACACGACGCTGGAACTTCAAAGAAGTACCTGTGATACGACGAGGTAAGATTTTACCCTGTTCGTTCAAGAATTTCTTCAAGAATTCAGGATCTTTGTAGTCGATGTACTTAATACCACTCTTTTTGAAACGGCAGTATTTTTTCTTTTTAACGTCAACTGAAGGCGGAGTCAAATATCTGATTTCTGATTGAGTAGCTGCCATAATTAATTCTCCTTTACTGTTTCTTTAGATGATTTCAAATTTCTTCTCTTAGCGGCATATTCTGCTGCATATTTGTCCTGACGGAAAGTCAAGAAGCGGAGTACGCGTTCGTCACGACGGAAGTTAACTTCCAAAGTAGCGATGGTTTCCGGTTTTGCTTTGAATTCGATCAGCTGATAGAAACCAGTTGATTTCTTGTCGATAGGATAAGCTAACTTGCGCAAGCCCCAGTTTTCCTCATTCACGATTTCTGCACCCTGTTCTTTCAGGATACCTGTGAACTTGTCTACCGCTTCCTTCATCTGTGCATCAGACAAAACGGGAGTTAAAATGAAAACGGTTTCGTAATTATTCATACAATACTGTTTTTGATAATAATGTTATTAATATTTTTCGCGGTGCAAAAGTACGAACTTTTTCTGATACTGCAAATTTAGCGGCCTCTTTTTTTCTTTGAGTAATCAATTTTCAGCCGTTTGTTGAGCTGTCCTCCTCGTTTCTGCATCCGCCGGGTCAGAATTGCTGGAACATCTTCAGTAATTTCTTGTGGAAAATATTCGAGATGCTCAGGTCGTTCACCTGGTCGAAGGGCGGATACAGCACGCAGCGTCTTTCCTTGATGGTGACCAGGTAGTTGATGTTGATGATGCACGACTGGTGTATCTGCACGAACGACGGCGAACTTTTCAGGATGTTTTCGGCTGTGGTGTTTCTTCTTAGCGCAATTTTAGGTTGGGAGCAGGGGTAAACTTCCCATTGTTTTCGTTCTTGGTTGTATTTAAAGTAGCCGATGTCTTCGGTGTGAAGTACCTGAAAGTCGTTGGTCGGTGTGGCTATCGCAAAGGCCTGCTTTTCTTTTGACAGGCTTCTCAGCTGAATATAGGGCGGAGCGATGGCTACCTGTTCCTGGTCGATGTCTTCGATCGAACGGCTGATGACCGTCTCGAGTTCAGCCGGATCAATCGGCTTCAGCAGATAATCGAATGCTATTTCGCGGAAGGCCTGAAGCATGTACTTGTCGTGTGCCGAGTAGACAATGACCCGCTTGCTCCAGTCTATTTCATCGCGTATCTGGTTGAACAGATCGATGCCGTTCATATCTGACAGTTCCATGTCGAGAAACAACAAATCGGGTTTATACTTGGCGATGATTCTTTTGCCAAGATTAGCGTTGCGGGCTGTCCCGGCGATTTCAATCATCGGGAAGTCGTTCAGACAGGCCGCCAGGTTGTCGATAGCTACCTGATCATCATCTATGATCACTACATTATAAATCCTTTTCATTATCCGTGTAAACTGATTGGTTCATTAACAAAGATAAACGATGTATTTTTAATTTATTTTCGCTTTTTTGTGCCAAAAGAGATATCCGAATGGATATGAAAGTTAAGTATTCAAAATTTGTCATTAATCATCCGAATTTTTTTCTTCTTATAATTCGTATGAATACTCATCCGGAATGTTGAAGCAGACTTCAACGCCGGTTTCTCCTTCATCCGTCGTGATATTGTGGATCTGCAGTTCCAGTTTCTCCTTGTTATGCTCGTTCAACAGACTGATTGTCTGGGTGATGATCTTCAGTCCGAGTCCGGCATTGTCGTTAGGAATCGACGGTTCCCGCAAGCCTCCTCCGTTGTCCTGAATGCGGATAAGGGTATGATTGCCTTCCCGCTGGATTTTTATGCGCAGCCGCTTTTCTCCTTCCTTTGCCCGCAATCCGTGCTTCATGGCATTTTCTACCGGTATCTGGATGAGCATCGACGGGATAAAAATCTGCTGGTCATTCACATCCGGCGCCTGTTCGATCTCGAAGCTGAACTGGTCCAGGCGTTTTGATTCGAGGTGTACATAGGTCCTGACGAAGTTCAGCTCTTCCTTGAGGCTAATGTAGAGCTGTTCGGAGAGCGACAGGTTCTGCCGGAGCAGCTTCACCAGTTCGGATATTTCTTCTTTCTTAAAGCAGAGCTCGTTGTAGTTGATAGACCGGTTGAGGACGTTGAAGATGAAATGCGGCGAGATGCGGTTCCGTATGTTCTCCATCTTCAGCTCGGCAATCTTGTTCTTCTGCTGTACGGTGATGTAGGCTTTCTGCTTTTTGTCGTACAGGTAGATAAAGATCAGAACCAGAATGAGCAACAGGCACAGGCTGATCCACAGGTATGACGACATTTGCAGCAGGCGCATGTGGTTCTGCTGTTTCTCAATCACGATGGCCTGTTGCATGACTGTCGTATCCTGCTTATAGCGCATGTCGATTTCGGCCACGCGCATTTTGATCTGCTCGTTCCGGATGGAATCATCCAGCCGGATGCGTTCGCCTAATACCTGATAGGCTTCTTTGTATCGGTTTGTTCGGGTGTAATACTGTTCCTGGTATTGTTTACGGATCAGCATCAGGCTGGGCTCGATCTCATGGTCGTCCATGGTCTGCAGGATGGCCTGGGCCTCGTCCCAGTCTTTCTCCGAAACAGCTAATGCGAACTCTTGTGTCTGGATATACGAGAGGGCCGAAGTCTGGTTGATGGAAAGGAAGAAGTCGCGGGCTTCTTTTAGAAAGAGCCGGGCCGAATCGGTCTGTCCGCCGATGAGATACAGCTCCGCCAGATTGACCTTCGACAGGTTCTGTTCGTACTGGTAGTCCGGACTGCCCTGCACGGTCGCGAATGCCTGCCGGTGGTATTTCTTGGAATTGGGATAATCTTTTCTTGAATAATAATACAGGCCCCGGTTGTTGAAGTAAACAAACTTCTCATGGATGTCCATGTGGTCGAGGAAGGCTTCTGTCTGCCGGTAGAAATAGTCGGCGTTGTCGAAATCGTGCAGTTCGGTGTACGTATGTCCTAACCCATGATAGATAAAGGAACATTCTTCCTGGGGCAGACCGAGTGAGTCGGCATAGTGCAGTGCCTGGCGGTAATACATCACGCCATTCACGAAATCGCCTGTCCTGACGTAGGTGTCGGCTATGTTGGTGCACAAGTCGGGCAGGAAGCGCTGCTTGTCGCTCTGCAGGCAGTGGAAGAGGGCCTGTTTATAATAATGTAAGGCCAGGTTGTTGCCGCTGGTCCGCCCTTTCGTGTTCCCTAAGATGTTGTAGTTTTCGGTCAGCAGGCGGTGGATCTGCGGCGTCAGTTCTTTCTGTTTCCAGCAGTAATCAATCACCTTCTCGCTGTAATAGAGGGCCGAATCATACTGCGACGACAGGAATAGCGCCTTGGCCAGTAAATTTTGCAGCTGGACTTGGTCTTTTTCGTCGGTACAGGCTGGCAATGCCTCTCTTAAAATACGGCATGACCGGAGCGGCTCGGTAAATAAATAGGAATTCGCTTGGGTAAGCAGAGAATCAACACAACTGTATGCCTGGTCATTCGTAGGGCGGGAGACAGGTCTTTCGCAGCTTGCAAGCACGATGACCGACAGTAAAATGGCGAATATACGGACATAGCTTTTTCTCTTCATGGCTCTTGTTGTTATGCTCGTGGCGTTTGGATATGAATACATGCTCTTTGGTTTCAAAAGTAATGTTTTTTCTTTAAGAATCAAGTGATACATTGGTCTTTTTCTGCAATCAAACAATAATTGTTCTTTTCGGGCGTTTATGGGCTGGGAAACAGGCAGGCCGGCCGCATGTCGGGGCTTGCCTGCCTGTTTTCCGGTTTACCGGCTGACCCAGCGGTTCAGATGATTATGAGGCGTCTGAAGCACGAATTTATAGAACGATGAAGCCGGCAGTCCTTTGATCCGATAACTCCGGTCGGCTGCCGATACGGTATCCAGTTTGATCCACTTGTCTTTGCCGCCTGTCTGAAACTGGTTGCCGGTGGCGGCATAGATGGTTACTTCGGCATTCGGGTTCAGGCAGTCCCACGAGAGGATGATGTCGTCGTCATACGGTGATGTCTTCATGTTGGCGATGTCTACCGGGCCGACAAACGGCATGCCGTCTTGTTCCCATAAGACGTCTTGCGGCACCTCGAAGCCCATAAAGCGGCAGATCGACGGCGTGATGTCGGTAATGGCCAGTTGCCCGTCGTGAAAATGCCGGTTCACCGGCTGGGTGGTCGAGATCCACGTGGCCCTTTCCCGTTCAGACTGTCCGCCGTGGTCGTGCCCGTTTTCCGTACGTCCGTGGTCGGTGGTAACCACAACCATCCATTCTTCATCGAAATTTGCTTCCCGGTACTTCACTGCCTCCCATATTTGGGCAATCTGCCGGTCGGCCTTCAGCGTATACTCGTCGAAGAAAGCCCCGTTCCCTTCGATGTGTCCGGCATCATCGGTGTACCACAAGTAAACCCAGCTTAAGTCGGGCGCGTCTTTCTTGATGCCTTCCGCGGCCTGTTGGGCCACCAGCTCGTCGATATCAAAGATATGCAGGTCTTTTTCTTTCTTCGGGAAACGCTTGGTGTCCAGGTCGTAGCCGTCGCATACATAGTCTATCTTCAGGTGGTTCGTCTCCGGTTTGCCTTCGCCCAACAAGACCGTCCGGTTGTCTGTCCAGCTCGAATAGATGGCCGTCTTGTAATCTTTCGGCTGTTCCTTGGCAATCCGGAAGATAGTCCAGTAATTGTAATTCGGTTTCAGGTTGGAATTACCGTCTACGCGGTGTTTGTTCATCCAGGTTGCCGTCAATAAATTGGTATAACCAATGGCCGAAATCGTGGGCGTTTGTGAATAACCGCCAACTTCGCCGCCTGTATAAGCTCTTTCGAACGAACCGCGGGCTGCTATCTCGTCGATAGCCGGGGTATTCAAGCGTTCAATCATATCCGCCGGAACACCGTCGATGATGATAAACACAGCTTTTCTAGTTTTAGCAAAAGCTGTTGTGGCAAAAAGCACACATAATAAAGCAAATAGCCTGATTTTCATGATAAAGTCTTTTTGTTGATGTTATAAAATGATTTAGTCTGAGCTGCAAAGGTAGGAATAAAATCCGAGATTCATACCTATCCGGAAATTCCAGTCTAGGAACCTGTCACCCGAAAGATCGTTACTTAGTTATTTTTCCACAGTTGTCGAAAAGCTTTACCATATTAGTCAAAAATCTTTAGCACATATATGGAAAAGCTTTAGCACAGCTGTCAAAAAATTAATTTCCTATAGGTTTCAGATGTCCATCCGGCGAGGAAATACTTATAGCCGGTAGGTGAATAACAGGAAGTGGTTGGTTTTAGGAATAAATGCTTACCTTTGTGAAAGCAGAAATCTTTTTATGGAAATGTAGAACAAAGAGAATGGACGTCCCTTATGATTTAAATAAGGTAAAGAAAGGAGATAAGAACGCATTCCGCTCTTTCTTCGGATATTTTTATCCCAAATTGATGGCATTGGCTTGTCGTTTTGTCGATTCGCAGGTAGCCGAAGATTTGGTACAGGATGTCTTTGCGTCGTATTGGGAGAAAAAACATCTGATAGAAGCCGACGACATTCATTCCTTCTTGTTTAAATGGCTTCAGAATTCCTGCCTGAATCATATCAAACATCAAATGGTTGTGCAAGATTACGAAGAGCGGGTACGCATTGCCGAAGCCCGTTTGGAAGCAATGGGGAAATCTGAAGAACAGAGTGAGGTGTTGAAACATATCCTTAGTCAGGATTTGAGAGAGTTGGTTGAAAAGTCTATTTCCAAATTGCCTCCCAAATGTGCAGAAGCTTTCCGCCTTTATTATTTTGCTGATTTGAGCCGAAGGGAAATAGGGGAACGGTTGGAAGTTTCCAATCGGACAGTAGAAGGGTACATCCGTCAGGCTTTACTTGTATTACGGGATGAATTACGCCCGATCTTCTTCTTGATTTTTATGTTATAGGACATAAAAGCGAAAAAAGCAGACTTTTTGTTGCGTAGTTTTTCCCTTTTGAATTGTCGTCTATACAAACAAACCCAAAAAGGAAGATGATGAACGAAGAAATATTGATCAAGTTTCTCGAACAATCCTGTTCGCCGCAGGAGTTGAAAGAGGTAGATGAATGGATTCAGGCAAGTCCCGAAAACCGGAATCAGCTCTTTGAACTCGAACGGGTGTGGAGTTTGAAGAACGAGTTGTATTATGCGCAGCCCCAGCGTATAGACAAGGCCTATCGTGCTTTTGAAAAGAAGCATTTTAAGAATCATTCTTCGTATTATCTGACATTCTTGAAGTATGCCGCTGTATTATTCTTAGGTATATTTGTGGGTATTCGTTCGTATATAGTTTTCCATGAACAAGAAGTAACGGAATATGTAAATCAAATCGAAGTACCGATCGGTGAAAGAGCTAGTCTGCGTTTGTCGGACGGAACGCTGGTCTGGCTGAATTCGGGAAGCCGTTTGGAATATCCAACCCATTTCGCAACCGATAATCGCCAGGTTCGTTTGGAAGGAGAAGCCTATTTTGAAGTGCAACGGGACGAATCGCTCCCATTTATCGTACAGACCAATACCGTGGATGTAAAGGTACTGGGTACGAAATTCAATGTCTCTTCGTATGCAAAGGAAGAAACAAAAGTAACCTTGAAGGAAGGAAAAGTGCAAGTGGACTGTGACGCCGGAAAAGAATCCTATATCTTGCATCCCAACGAACAAATCGTTTATTCGGAAGGTAAAGGGGCAGAGTTACTGCAAGTCGATGCCAACCGTATTTCGTCCTGGACAACCGGAGACCTGAGTTTCGTAAACGAACCGTTGGAACATATCGTAAAAGTGCTGGAACGACGGTTTAATGTACAGATTGTGATTGAGGATCCTCGATTAGCCAGTAAGGAGTTTACCTGTACGGTGAAACATGTTACGTCGGTAGATCAGGTATTATCGTTGTTGCAGAAGACGCAAGATTTGACATGTAAGAAAGACAAAAATCAAGTTTATATAATCCATTAAATTCAAATGCCTATGGGGAAGGATAAGAAAAGAGAGAATAGCTGATAACTTGTATTATTTAAAGAGAATGTATAGTTCTTAGATCTATTTACCAATTTAATATTTTACTTATGGACATAAAAAGAATACAAAGGCCACAAGCAGGAAAGACGGCCGGTCTAAAAAAGGTACTTACGGTATCAGGGTGTATGTTTCTTTTGTTAACTTGGGAAAACACACCTGTTTGGGCAAACAACACAGATAGTTATTCACAGTTGGCTATGTTCACTTTTGATTTAAGGGAAGCAACTGTGCAGGATGTGTTGATGGAGATAGAAAATCAGAGTGATTTTTATTTTACGTATAGTAGTTCTCAGATAAAAACAGACAGACTTGTTTCGATCAATATCAAGAATAGGAAAATTACGGATGTATTGGATGAACTGTTTGCCGGTCAGAATATTGGTTATACCATTGAAGACAGGCATATCGTGTTATTCTCGACAGCCGGAAAAAAAACACTGAAGGTTGAGTCTGTCCAACAAAAAACAAAACAAATAAAAGGAACCGTTCGGGATGCAGCCGGTGAACCGGTTATCGGAGCCAATGTGGTTGATTTGACATCACCATCTAATGGAACCATTACGGATATGGATGGTAATTTTACATTAAATGTTTCAGAGGATGCGAAATTACAGATCTCTTATATTGGTTTTGATTCGAAAGTGGTTTCTGTAAAGGGTCAGGATGCTTTGCAGATTGTGTTGGCAGAAGACTCCAAGGCTTTGGAAGAAGTCGTTGTTGTAGGTTATGGTACACAAAAGAAAGTAAACTTAACAGGTTCGGTTGCTTCTGTCAATTCGGATGAAATCAAAGACCGTGTACAGAATGATGTCTTGAGTTCTATCCAAGGAACAGTTCCTGGAGTAACGGTTGTTTCTCGTCCGGGAAAAGATGCATCAATTAATTTCCGCGGTCGTGGTAACCTGGGAACTTCCGAACCGCTTTATGTAATTGATGGCGCTATTGCAGATGCAACCTTCTTTTCTAATTTGGATCCGAACAGTATCGAAAGTATTTCATTCCTGAAAGATGCTGCGTCGTCGGCTATCTATGGATCTCGTGCTGCCTATGGTGTTGTGTTGGTGACGACAAAGCAAGGAAAAGAAGGCCGGATGGATGTTTCGTACAGCGGTATGGTGGGTATGAAGGCTCCAACCTATAAACCGGATCTGGTAAATTCTTGGGAATATGCCGAACTATACAATGAAGCTCTTTATAATACGAATCCTGTAGCAGGTAAAAAACAAGGATTTACAGACGAGCAGATTGAATTATTCAGAAATGGTTCACAACCGGATTTGTATCCGAATACCAATTGGGTGGATCTATTGTTTGATGATTGGGCTGTCACGACCAAACATTCATTGAACTTCTCTGGAGGAACCAAGAAACTTCGTTATTTTGCAGGTTTGGGTTATATATATGACACGGAGAATGTACGAAATCGGGATACCCGAAGATATAATTTGAATTTGAATGTTTCATCGGATGTAACAGACTGGTTGACATTCAGAGGTGGTGTGAAGTATATTCAGCGCAATAAAGATATTGACGGTGGAACACCTTCATTTGATAATATGCTGATTGTACCAAGTACATTTGTGGCGCAACAATCCAATGGAGATTGGGGTTCTGTTGAATCAGGCCACGAAGCGAGTGGAACATTTGCCGGTGGAAACCCGTTGCGTGCCTACAGTACAAACGACTGGACAAAGAACCAGGTGGAAAATACCATGTATGAACTGGCGTTTGATTTGAAGCCGGTCAAAGGGCTTGTGATAACCGGACAAGCTACTTATAAGTCTTATTCTTATAAGAATAAATATTATAATAGTTTGAAGGACGATGTTCCAAGTTTCCTGAATCCGGGTACTGTGATTGGTGGTACGGGAAATACCATTAACTCAATGGAAGTAAATTGGCAGAGTAATAATTTCCTGACTTATACCGGAACGGCCAATTATAGCTGGACGAAGGGAATTCATTCTTTCTCTGTTTTGGCCGGTGTTTCTTACGAACATTATAAGGCAGAAACCTTGATGGCATCCAGACAGGATTTCCCGGCTGATTCGTTTGAGGATATGTCGGCTGGTGCAACTTCTGGATCCCTGTACAAGAATGATTCCAGCATGCAGGAATACAAGATGTTTTCTTATTTCGGCCGTGTGAATTATACGTTGATGGACCGGTATATGTTTGAAGCGAATTTCAGAGGTGATGCATCTTCCCGTTTCCATGCTGATAACCGTTGGGGTTATTTCCCTTCTTTCTCTGCCGGATGGAGAATCAGTGAAGAAGCTTTCATGGAAAATACACGTAATGTTTTGGATAATTTAAAGTTGAGAGCTTCGTATGGAACATTAGGTAATATCAATAATGTAGGAAATTATGATTATTTCCAGAATTATGGTGGAGATTCTTATTATTCATTCAGCGACTCTCCGGCTAAAGTCATCGAAGAAACAAAACCAGCTAATCCAACCCTGACTTGGGAAAAAGTGGCATTGGCAGATATTGGTTTGGACTTTGATTTATGGAATGGAAAACTGAGTGGTACTGCTGATTATTACGTTAAAAATACAAGTAATATTCTATTGCCTTACAATGTACCATTGGAAACAGGTATTTCTACAGCTCCTTCCCAGAATATTGCCAAGGTACGTAATAAAGGATTTGAATTGGCACTGACACATCGTAATACGATTAATAAGTTCTCGTATGTGATAGGGGCTAATATAGCAACTAATACGAATAGAATTACAGATATGGCTACTTCAGATAATAAAATAGATAATGTTAGTGGTCATGGTGTTGCCAAGTATATATCAAAAGTGGGAGAATCAGTGGGATCATTCTATGGATTCAAGAGCGACGGCTTGTATACGCAAGAAGAAATTGATGCCGGACATTATTATACTTATGGTGGTGTTACACCGAATGCCGGCGATACCAAATTTGTTCCTCTGCGAGATTTAAAGTGGGGTGAAGAGATTACAGACGATGATAGAACTATTATCGGATGTGAAGTACCTGACTTTACGTATGGAATCAATTTGTCGATGAATTATGCGAATTTTGAATTCTCCATTTTTGGCCAGGGTGTAAGTGGGGCAGATGTGGCTTTTGAAGTATATCAGGTGCATCCGTTCTTCCACGGACAGGATAATCCGAGAGCCTATCATTTAGGACGTTGGACAGAAGAGAATCCAAATCCGAATGCCATTTATCCGCGTATCTATACGGCAAGTAGTCCTCATACGACCTATAACCGGGCGTTTAATGAATATCATATTTTTGATGCAGATTATTTCCGTATCAAGACTTTATCGTTTGGGTATAATGTACCGAAAAATGTGGTTACTCGATTGGGTTTGTCTTCGTTGAAGGTGTATATTACAGGTGAAAATCTGTTTACCATCCGAGCAGATCATAAGATGAAAGACTTTGATCCGGAAGCGACAAGCAGTACAATTCAGGCATTAGGAACCAAGTCATTGGCGTTTGGTGTGAATGTTTCATTTTAATTAGTAAGGAGTATTGTTTATGAAGATGCAAGCAAAAAAAATAATCATGTTATGCGCTTTGGCAGGAGCGTTTTCATCATGCGATATGGATGTGGTTCCACCAGCCGAGATTTCTGCCGAGAATTTCTGGAAAACAGAGAAAGATGCCTGGTATGCCTTGAATGGCTGTTACCAATCTATGCCCGCTTTGGATATCTGGGATGAAATGTGTACAGATAATGCCCATAGCCATAAACCTTGGGAAGGGAATATGGAAATGGTACAACAGAACGGTATTAATACGGCTTCTCCTTATGGTGATTATGACTTTAGTGCTATCCGTACAGCCAATACCTTTATATCGAGGGTTGAAACCTGTGATATGAGTGAAGAGCTGAAAGAACGTATGAAGGCGGAAGCTCGCTTTTTCCGGGCATTTGCTTATCTGGAACTGACTCAATATTTCGGCAAGGTTGCTATTGTAACGGAAGAGTTGCCGTATGATGCCCCCAATGTTCCAAGAAATTCATTGGAAGAAGTGAGAAGCTTTATTTTGGATGAATTGGCTCAGGTGGCAGAAATTCTACCGGAAAGTTATAATGGTAGTTTCCTGTATGAATCAGGACGTGTGACTAAATATGCCGCTTTAGCTTTACGGGCAAGAGCAGCCTTGTATTTTGGAAACTATGCAGAAGCCGAGAAGTCTGCGAAAGCTGTTATGGACAGTGGTAAATACTCATTGTTCAAACTGACATCATTAAGTGCAGCTCAGGAACAGGAAGCTAAGGAAATGGATTTATATATTGATTTTGAATCATTGGGAATTGATAAGGATAAATTCATCAAAGGTATGTTCAGTTATGAGTCTTTATGGCAAGGTGTCAATGCCACTCCTGCCAATCCGGAATATGTATTGACGCATGAATATATGGAAGACCCGTATGCTTATGATGATAGCCGTTATACTTATTTCTTACCTTTGTCAATGTCTATTCATCATGGATACTCGTCTTTCGAACCGATGCAGGATTTGGTAGATGCATATTGGAGTATTGACGGAAAAACGATTCCTGATAAAATTCCAGTAGAAACGCGTAAGGCTAATTACGAGAAAATATGGAATTTTGCAAAAGGGTTGAGCGCAGAAGAATATAAGGCTTTTGCTACAAGTCCGGATTTGATGACGTATGATTACATGAAAGAATTCAAGAATCGGGATAGCCGTTTGTATGTAACATTGTTATTCCCGTTCAAAGGATGGCATGAAACTGCTGCAGGCGAACTTTATTATAAGTGGGATCCGGATGTAGTTAATAAGAACGGTAATGAATCATGGACAGGATTCAGTTATAGAAAGATGGTTGCTTGGAATCCGTATAATTATAGCTTATATGGTTCGGCAGATGACTATCCGACTATACGTTATGCAGAAGTTCTTTTGACATATGCAGAAGCACGATTGATGACGACCGGTTATGATGATCAGGTACGGGCTGCTTTGAATCAGTTGCGTGATCGTTGTGGTATGCCTGATGTTCCTGAATCTTTGGGTAAGCAAGAAGCAATTAACTTCTTGCGGAATGAACGTCGTATCGAGTTGGCAGTAGAAGGTCATCGTTTTGATGATGTTCGTCGTTATGGAAGCGATTATTGCAAAGAATATCTGAATGGGCCTTCTACAGCGCCAGATGGTTCTGTTGTAGTAAATAAGACATGGAATGACAGGTTGTTGTTGATGCCGATACCGACAACGGCAATTGATGTGAACCCTTTGTTGAAGGATGATCAGAATCCAGGTTATTAATTGAGATTATTATAGAGAGTGCCCGGATATCTTCGGGCACTTGAATTGTTGATATGTTTGATATTTACAAATTAGTGTGGCATGAATAAATATGTGTGCGTGTGTATAGGAGCATTGAGTTGCCTGCTGGCCTGTTCGCCGAAACCGGCAGCACTGGATGGTGATAGCCAATATTTGCCATTTGCTCCGGATGGAATTCCTTTTGTAGTGGCTGATTCGATGTGGAAAGCTGATATGCAGGGAAATCATCGGGCTGTAGTGGAAGTAACAGGTGCTAAAGAACAGAAGGCGGTACAGGTGTATTTGCCTTGGAGAAGACCGGATTTGAGACCGGAAACGAAGAAGGTCGTGGTGGTGGATGCTCAATCGGGTTCGGAAGTAAAGAACGTGAGTGTGTCTGACTTTTCAGCAGAGTCGGCAACAGTAACTTTCGAACCGGTTTCGGGAGATGGAATCTATTATGTGTATTATTTGCCTTATAAATATCGGAAAGGATGGAATGATGCACGTTATGGTAAACCGTGGAACGATTATCTGCCTCCGGTTTATGAAACGGATGAAGCTTGGAAATCAGGTTTGACCGCGGCAGTTCCGAAGGCAAAAGTGTTGCGCTTTGAAAGTCGTTCGCGATTTGATGCTTTTACGCCGATGGGTTTGGCGGCTACAGTACGGGAAATGGATAGTCTGAAACAGGTCTATCCGATGAATCCGGTACTTTTCCCCGAAGACCGGGCGTTCCCGATCCGTCTGGCCAATGAGTTACCAGTACGTTGGGTAAAGAACGGATCTTCTGCCGGTTTCGAAGGTGTGGCTTTGCGGAATGAATATTATACTTGGCAGATTGGTGTTTGGGCCGCTCATGATGCTGTGAAAAAGGTACATCTTGAGTTTTCGGATCTGACCAATGGCTCGTCTGTGATCCCGAAAGAGAATATGACATGCTTTAATCAGGAAGGTATTAACTGGGACGGCAAACCTATTACTTTTACGGTGAATGTTCCGAAAGGAAAAGTACAGGCATTGTGGTGTGGGGTACAAATTCCGGAGGATGCAAAGACTGGCGTTTATAAAGGGAATGTAACTCTTACTTGTGAACAAGAGGAATCCCAGACAATTCCAGTAGAAATTCGAGTAGAAAAGGATGTCCTGGCAGATAAAGGGGATAATGATTTGTGGCGTTATGCCAGGTTGAGATGGCTGAATTCGACAATCGGAGAGGATAATAATCCGGTGAAACCTTATACAGCTATGCAGTTGGATGGGAAGACTGTGACAGCAACGGATAAGACGTTGCTTGTGGGTGATAACGGACTTCCGGTTTCTATTCAGATCAATGAAAAGGAAGTCTTGGCTTCGCCTTTCCGTTTTGTTGTTGTGACCAACAAAGGTACTATTCCTTTTGAGGCGAATAATGTTTCCCTGAAGAAGGATGCCGATGGTCTGGTTTCATGGACAGCATCTTCTACACAGGATGGAATTCATTTTGAGAATCAGGCTTCGATGGAATATGATGGTTATGTACATTATGACTTGAAAGTTTCATCAGACCAGACTGTTGTCGTGAAAGATATCCGGCTGGAAACGAACTATACACCGTATGCTTCGGAATATTTTATGGGAACAGGATTCAGTGGTGGTGCTCGTCCGGTGTCGTATCAATGGGACTGGAAAGGTCCGTGGGACAGTTACTGGATGGGAAATGCCAAGGCCGGTCTGCATGTGGAATACCGCGGAGGCAGTTATCACGGTCCGTTGCTGAATGACTATAAACCGGCTCCGCCAAGAGCCTGGGCGAATAACGGAAAAGGAACGATACGGGTTTCCGGACCGAAGGGCGGCCAGTCGCTCGTCGTGGCCAGTACCGGTGTAGATACCTTGTCGGCCGAGCCCCGCAGTTACGAGTTCGACCTGCTGATCACCCCGCTGAAGCCGGTGAATACGGCGAAACATTTCTCCGAGCGTTATTACCATGCGCCTCATACCGGTTTCGACAAGGCCGCCGAAGAAGGAGCCAATATCATCAATATCCATCACGCGCAGAAGCTGAACCCGGTGATCAATTATCCGTTTATCGTACAGGATTCACTGAAAGCCTTTATTAAGCACGAACATGAATTCGGACGGAAGGTCAAGCTGTATTATACCATTCGGGAGCTGACTAATTATACGACAGAAATCTATGCGCTGAAGAGCCTGAACCATGAGATACTGGCTGCGGGTGTCGGGTACGGACTGCCGTGGCATTGTGAACATCTGATCGACGATTATCGTCCGGCCTGGTACACTGAGTTGCCGAACGAGACATCCGATGCGGCGTTGGTATTGTCTGGTTTCTCTCGTTGGATCAATTATTACCTGGAAGGCTTGCGCTGGATGTTCGAGAATTATGACCTGGATGGCATCTACATGGATGATGTGTCATTCGACCGCCCCGTGATGAAGCGGATGCGGAAGATCATGGAAAAGTATCATCCGGGTGCGCTGATTGACTTGCATTCCAATACGTGGTATTCCGTTGGTCCGGCCAACCAGTACACGGGCTTCTTCCCTTACGTTGACCGCCTGTGGTTTGGCGAAAGCTTCCGTTATAACGAGATGCATCCGGACGAATGGTTCGTTACCTTCTCGGGCATTCCGTTCGGGCAGATGAGCGAGATGCTGCAAGACGGCGGAAACCGTTTCTTGGGAATGGTGTATGGAACGACGGGCCGTCATTCGTACAGCAAGTATTCGCCGGCTCCGGTCTGGGCGTTGTGGAAATCGTTCGGCATAGAAGACGCGAAGATGCTCGGATATTGGGATGAAGATTGTCCGGTGCAGACATCGGATCCGGAAGTGAAGGCAACAGCCTATGTAAAACCGGACCAGGTTTTGATATCGATCGGTAATTTCAGTGCGAAAGACAAATCCGTCAGACTGACGTTCAACTGGAAAGCTTTAGGATTCGATCCGGCACAGGCGACGCTCGAAGCTCCGCAGGTAACCGATTTCCAGGAAGCCCGTTCATTCCGTCTGGATGAATCTATTCCGGTGAAGACGAAAGAAGGCTGGTTACTCATCCTGAAGAAGAATTAAAGACTGAGGCCGCCGGGCGGTCTGATCAAGTGATATATATCGGCAGGTTTGCATCATATCCGGGCAAATCTGCCGATTTTTTCATGTCGGCTGATAGATAAAAAGGCGCTTCAGTTTTTCTTCTGCCGGAGCATAAAATCGGTAAGAATCTTGCATTTATACCAAAACCTTGTTACATTTGCCAAAATGTGTTAGTGAAACACTTCTTAATCCGAATAAAATGAGAACCATGAAAAGATTCGTAATGACTATTTTGGCAGGATGCCTGGCCGGAAACAGCCTGTTCGCCCAGAAAGAACAGCTGAAACATGGGTATCCGATTGATCCTGTACCCTTTACTTCCGTGAAAGTTTCTGATTCCTTTTGGGGGCAACGCCTGAAAGCGAGTCGTGAAATAACGATTCCGCTGGCCTTCAGCAAATGCGAGGAAACAGGGCGTTACCGTAACTTCGAGCTGGCAGCGCATCCGAGTGACACGACGAAAGTGACAGGCTATTCGTTTGACGATACCGATGTGTATAAGACGATCGAAGGAGCCAGCTATTCCCTGCAGACCTATCCGGATAAACAATTGGCGCATTATATGGACAGTGTGCTGGATATTGTGGCGGCAGCCCAGGAGCCCGACGGCTATCTGTATACGGCCCGTACGATGAATCCGAAGCATCCGCATGAATGGGCCGGCAGCAAGCGTTGGGAAAAGGTAGAAGAGCTGAGCCATGAATTCTATAATTTGGGGCACATGGTAGAAGGTGCCATCGCGCATTATCAGGCTACGGGCAGCAGGAAATTCCTGGATATCGCCATCCGCTATGCAGATTGTGTGTGCCGTGAAATAGGCGATGGAGAAGGACAGGTGGTACGTGTTCCCGGTCATCAGATAGCCGAAATGGCATTGGCCAAATTGTATTTGGTAACCGGCGATCAGAAATACCTCGATCAGGCCAAATTCTTCCTCGATAAGCGCGGTTATACTTCCCGGAAAGACGAATACAGTCAGGCACACAAGCCGGTCATTGAACAGGATGAAGCCGTGGGGCATGCTGTTCGTGCCGCTTATATGTATGCCGGCATGGCCGATGTGGCTGCCCTGACAGGCGATACATCGTATGTACAAGCCATCGACCGCATCTGGGATAACATTGTCTCGAAGAAACTCTATATTACGGGTGGTATTGGCGCGACCAATCAAGGAGAAGCCTTTGGTAAGAATTACGAATTGCCGAACATGTCGGCTTACTGTGAGACCTGTGCGGCCATCGGGAATGTCTATGTCAATTACCGCTTGTTCCTCTTGCATGGAGATGCCAAATACTATGACGTACTGGAACGGACCTTGTATAATGGCCTGATCTCGGGCGTCTCGCTCGACGGTGGCGGATTCTTCTATCCCAATCCGCTGGAATCGATGGGCCAGCACCAGCGGCAGCCCTGGTTCGGCTGTGCCTGCTGTCCGTCTAATATCTGCCGCTTCATCCCTTCATTGCCGGGTTATGTGTATGCGGTGAAGGATAATCAGGTGTATGTGAATCTGTTCATGGGCAACGAAGCCGAACTGAAAGTAGGAGGGAAGAAGGTCATTCTGCATCAGGAAACCCGTTATCCGTGGGACGGTCATGTGACACTGACGGTAGATAAGAACGCAGCCGGAACGTTTGCGATGAAGATCCGTATTCCGGGCTGGGTGAGAAATCAGGTTGTACCGAGCGATCTGTATACTTATTCCGACGGGAAACGCCCGGGTTATTCTGTAAAGGTGAACGGTGAAGCAGTCACTTCTGCTTTGGAACAGGGTTATTTCACCATCGAGCGGAAATGGAAGAAAGGTGACCGCATAGAATTGCAACTGGATATGGAAGTCCGTACCGTAAAGGCAAACGGAAAGGTGGAAGCCGACCGCGGCCGTATGGCGGTTGAACGCGGACCGATCGTCTATTGTGCGGAATGGCCGGACAACAGCTTTAATGTTTTGAGCCTGCTGATGAACCAGCACCCGCAGTTCGAAGTAGTAGAAAGACCGGATTTACTGTATGGATTGAACCAGATCAAGACGCCGGTGCAGACGTTGGAATACGACGAACAAGGACGTCTGGTGGTGAAAGACCAGGAACTGACGTTGATTCCCTATTATGCGTGGGCACATCGCGGACCCGGAAACATGGCTGTCTGGCTGCCTTCTGAAGTCCGGGCAACACGTCCGGTAGCCATCCCGACATTAGCCTCGAAGAGTCGGGTTTCGGCATCACATCCGGCCAAGTCGCTGACTGCCATTACCGACGGATTGGTTCCAGCCGACGAGAATGACCGCACTATCCCGTATTATCACTGGTGGCCGAAGGAAGGAACAACCGAATGGATCGTTTATGAATTTCCGGAAAAGACAGAAGTCTCCAGCTCGACAGTTTTCTGGTACGACGATGCGCCGTGGGGAAGTTGCCGTTTGCCCCGTTCTTGGAAAGTCTATTACAAGAATGAAGCCGGCGAATGGACGCCTGTTCCCGAAGCCGACGCTTATCCCGTCTCGAAGGGAAATCCGAATACCGTTCACTTTACGCCCGTCAGCACATCGGCTG
>ULUY01013793.1_pt1 | contig 34057 bp, 19 predicted proteins | sample 1959031 | NCBI WGS metagenome assembly ULUY01 (sample SAMEA4835774, study PRJEB28245) | human gut metagenome | biome: gut microbiome; material: fecal sample | place: Denmark | collected 2008
GCAAGTGGCGATAGAGGTCATTGCGCAGTTTGCGGGCGATATTTTCACTCGCAATCGCGGAAGAACGACCTTTTATGAACGTGAACACGCCGTTGACGACGTTCATCAGGATGAGCGCCAGCGCGGGAATCCACAGATTTTGGCGGAGGAAATCGCGTCCGCCGAGGGCGTTAATCGGGTTCATGAGGAAATCCGGCATTGTGAACGGCTCGCTGCCCAGTATGCTGTCCACGATTTCGGAGAGCAGCAGCGGCGTTAAAAAGCCGATGATGACCATCATGATGGTCGCAATGAGTGCCCAGAGGAAATGCGTCCAGTTCTGCCCGATGAGGGAGAGCATTGCGCCGAACGGGGTCTGTTTCTTCTTTGGTTTCGTTGTGGTGCGCTGCGTAGGAAATCACTCCTTTCAAGAGAGACAAAGTGGTTGATGACTCATAACTGCCCATTGTATGCTTTTTTCGAAAAGGGTACGAAAAAAGCACCATCCGTCTGAATGCAAACGGCTGGTGCTGCACACAAAACGCATGGTAACAGGAAAAGAGCGTGGAATTTTCCTATTACGGGCGCATATGGGCAGAAAGAGCCGTCGCAGTCAGTCCATTGGCACGGGATACAAGGGTTAAAATCATCATGGTCATTGCGAGGGCCTCCTTTCTGCATAATTTTGATTTTGTTGTGCTTCTCGCAAGCACGCAAGAAATAGTGTAGTCGAAAGTCAAGGTTTTGTCAAGGGGCAAATGGCGTTTTTTTCAAATATTCATCACATCTTGCGCAGGATTCCCGTTCTCCCAGTCCCAAACCGCCTTTTCAATCAAGTCGGCAGCATTGGCGCAGCCGTGTTCATTGCGCAGGGCCTCCCCGATGCACGCCGCGTTGCGCGTGTATTCCGGGTTGCTGATAAGTGCGCGCAGCCCCTCCGCCAGATTCTCTGCCGTCAGCTTATCGCGCGGAATCGCTTTCGGCCCGCACCCGGCAGCGTACACCCGCTCCGCCCAGAACGGCTGATCGCCCCCAAACGGCACGACGAGCGTCGGCAGCGCATGGCGCAGGCTGGTCGCGGTCGTCCCCGCGCCGCCGTGATGCACCGCCCCTGCCATATGCGGGAACAACCAGTCATGCGGCACACTTTTCACATAGAAGATGTTCGCATCTTTTGTCTTTGCTTCCTGCTGACCCCAGCCAAGTGCCACCACCGCCCGCACGCCGGACAATTTCACCGCCTGCCGGATGATTTCCGCCAGTTCACCCATGTCGCCCGACACCATCGACCCAAAGCCGATGTACACCGGCTCGTCGCCCGCGCGCAGGAACTCCGCCAGCGCCGGGTCAGGCGTGTAGTCCACCGGGCGCTCATCCCACCAGAAACCGGACATGTGGATGTTGTCCGCCCAATCCTCCGGGCGCGGCACAAGCGTCGGGCTCATGGCGTAAATCACGGGCACTTGCTTGCCCTTCACGTCATAATCCGGTCTCAAGCGGACGCGGCGCTTTGCCATGTCGTTCTCCTTGCGCCAATCCGAGAGGTAGCGGTGCTCCAGCGCCGAAATCAGCAGATACCCGATGCGGTAGCTCAGCACATTCCACCACTTGCCGAGCTTGCGGAACGGCGCGGATGAAATTGGCATATCCTTGCACGGATCCATCGGGAAATACTGCGTCTGGATGCACGGAATATCGTACTTCTCCGCAATCGAATAGAACATCGTCCCGAAGAATGTGCAGACGATGGCTTCCGCGCCCTCCGCGCAGTGCAGCAAATCATCCAGCAGCATCGGCGCAATATCGCGGATGCCCTTCTCAAACTCCTTCAAGTACCGCACGCCCACCGCGTCCGGCTGGAGCAGCCGCCCCATCATATCCACCACATCGCCAGAAATGGGATAGAAGGACATTCCCGCTTCCTCAATCATGCCCTGAAACGGCGCAAACGCCGCAATCGTCACCTCATGCCCCCGCTCGTGAAGCTCCCGTCCCAGCAGCATATACGGCCGCACGTCACCCGTCGAGCCGAGCGTTATCATTGTGATTTTCATCATTACCTCCAATGATTTCGAGATAAGTTAAAGGTATACAAACTAAAAAACTAACAATAAAATTCAAGTATGGAGGTGTGCGCTGCGAAGGGGTCAAGGGGGCGACCGCAGACTTCGTCTGTTTCCATTGCCCCCTTGTCGCCTCCGCAGAGGCGAAACCCCTGCAACAATAAAATTCAAGTATGTAGAAGAAACCAAAAGCGCCATCAAGCGCGCTTGCTTCCCGTCGCACACGGGTCATACCACCCCGCAGGAACTTTCACCCGGAAGCCCTCGAATGCACTTTCCGCATCCGCCTTCACCACGCAGTGCGGCGTATACACATGCCGCATCCCCTCCTGCATCCGTGCCATGCACCACTGCGCCAAGTCAACTGCCAACGATTCACCCTCCGCCAGCGGCACAAATGCATTCCGCCGCACCAAAAAGCACATCGGCGAAACCGCCGTGACATTGTAGCTGGTTCGGTTCATGCCGTGCCATCCACCCGCTGAGACTGGCAAGCCGCGATTCCGCGACCGCACTGTGCCGTCCGGCAGAATGTCGTATCCGGCATGAAGCACCCGATTGCGTGCATCCGCCACCAGCGGCATCACCGCGCACACATCCGGGCGCTGGGCGTACATCATCATCTCCCGCAGACCGTCCGCATCAGGTGCCGCCGTGTCCCCCCACAGGAACAGCAGCATGTCCGCCGACGCATCCGCCGCCAAGCGGTTCACATCCGCAGCGGACGCATCCCGCGCAAGCCGCAATGCCGCGACGGTAAAATCCCCCACGTCATACCGCAGCCGCAGCACGCCGTCCTCCACCCGGCACGTTCCCGGAAACCCGGTGCGTCGCATACTCTCTTCCACCGCCCGCGCCGCCGCGTCCAGGCAAACCGCCAATTTCGTGTGGCTCATTGACCCCCGCAGCGTCCGCCAGTGGTACAGCACGCGCGGAATGTGGATGACGCCGTCCGCCCGCTCGCACGCGCGGAGCAGCAAATCGTGATCCTGCGACCCATCGAACGCCGGTCGTAATCCGCCGATGGCATCCAGCAGCGTCCGCCGAATCACCGACAAATGGCAGATATAGTTGCCGGAGCGCAGATTGTCCGGGCAGAAATCCGGCTTGCGGTGCGCATCAACATGAATCGCGCCGTGGGCGGTCAGCTTATCCTCATCGGTGTAGAGCACGTCGGGGTGGTGCGCGTCGATGGCTTCCGCAATCCGCCAGAGCGCATCCGGCGCAAGCACATCGTCGTGGTCGCACAGGGCGATATACTCCCCTGACGCCATTTTAATCGCGCGGTTCGTGTTGCCGGATATGCCCGCGTTTTCCACCCCGTACGCGACGTGGAATCGGCTGTCCCGCGCGGCAATTGCCTCCAGCGCCTTTCGCGTCTCGGCGGACGTGCTGCCGCCATCGTACAGGCAGACCTCCCACACGCCGTGCGTCTGGGCAAGCAGCGAATCCGCCAGCGCGCGGAGGAATTTCGGGCGCGTGTTGAACACGGGGACGACGACGCTGATGCGCACGTTCGGGAAGGGGTGCGCGCGCTGTGCCGCCAGTTCGCGCTTGGATGCTTTCTCCCGCCGGAATCGCCACTCATCCCGCAGCAGCACCCGTGCCGCCAGCATTTCGCCCGCGCGGTGCAGCGTGTACCCCGCGCCATGCATCCGCACATACGCCCGAACCCGTTCCGCCCACTGCACGCGCGTCCCTCCCGCCGACTTTCCTGCCCTCATCATACCATGCGCCGTGGGTTTTGTAAAGCACCGGGCGATTTTCTGCCAATTCGGCACATTTTTCGCAAAACCGCTTGACAAACGCCCGAAAAAGTGCTAAACTAAATCTCGTTCCGGCAATCCCGGACGAACCGCATAGGGGCATGGTGTAATGGTAACACGTGGGTCTCCAAAACCTTTGTTGAGGGTTCGAGTCCTTCTGCCCCTGCCAAAAACGAGCCAGTTTCGTGAGAAGCTGGCTCGTTTTTTAATTTCTAATCTTTTAATAAGTTCTGCATTAATAAAAATTCCCCCGATATGTCACGAGGGAAATCGAACTATTTCAACAATGTGAATATCAGTTAAGGCACCACCGCACAATTCGGCGGCGCGTCTGGCGATGTCTTTTCCGCCATCTGCATCATGCAAATTTCTCGATTTACCGCCAGTAAACCTTCGAAATTTGCATTTGCATCTGACGAAAAATCCATTCGCCAGCCGACCACCTCATTTATGCGGTGTTACCTTAATCTTGACTGGAACAACACGTTACAACAACAAATAAGTTATTCCGCCAAGTACATATGCGATAACGTCATAGACATCACTAACTCCTTGATGCAAGAAGAAAGGCGCAACGTACTCCCAGAATATTCCGCATATTAGCGTTATTGTGACTGCCATCGAAACCGTATCCACTCGATAATGACGATATTTGCTATGCTCTAAAATCAAATTGATATACGCGATTATGAAAATTCCTCCTAAAAAATCATTAAAATGACATTTTAAGATGTACGATATTGCGGGTATAACAACGACATTTTTCAAGTAAAAACGATTCAGTGCATATAGGAATAGGACGCAAACAATTTTACTGATATCACCCATCCTTTTGAATTTATTCATTAAGCGAATGATAGTATGAGCACTGCCACGATGATTGCGCCAACAACGCCCAAGAACCCCATGCCACCATTGTTCGGATTAGACATTATTTTCCCTCCTTGTCATTGTTTTCAATAGTCTTTCCGTTAAAAAACAGTAATTTCATTCTGCTCTTTATCGTCATATTCCACCATTTATCTTGTTTTCTGTGTTTCTTCCCCCCAATGCAGTTTTACTCACAAATACATATTTTATAGTACAGTCCACCGCCTCCTTATAATATACTGCTTTTATTTTACCCCTCTCCTGAAAAAAGTCAAGTGTTTTCTTGAAGAATTATATATTTCTGACATTTCTGACAAAAGCATGGCAAATTGTTGTGTATCTTCACAACGACTTTCGTGTCGGCGTGTAACCACATTTCAGAAAATCGTTTTTTTCTGAAATCAGCTGCCTCAAATCCCCCCTCCAAATTTCAAATTCGCACAGAAAACGCGCCCGCCGACCTTCCGACGAGCGCGTTTATACTATTGGGGGCTCTACTCCCGAATTCAGTGCAGGACTTGCTGGACACCACAGTTATCACATTTACACAAATGAGGCGGTCAGCCGCCGAGTTGTGCGGTGTTGCTTTAAATTACTTCTTATTCTTCTGCTCCACCATCGCCTTGACCTTCAGCGGCAGACCGAGCAGGTTGATGAAGCCCGCGGAATCCTTGTGGCTGTACAGGTCGTGGCTGTCGCCGAAGGTGGCGATTTCCTCCATGTACAGGCTGTTCGGCGACTTCACGCCCACGTTGATGCAGTTGCCCTTGTACAGCTTCAGCTTCACCGTGCCGTTGACCGCCTGCTGCGTGCTGTCCACAAACGCGGAGAGCGCCTCGCGCAGGGGCGTGTACCACATGCCGTCGTACACCAGCTCCGCGAACTTGCTCGCGACCAGCTCCTTGTAGTGGCTGGTGGCGCGGTCAAGCGTGATGGATTCGAGGATGCCGTGCGCGGCGTAGAGCATCGTTCCGCCGGGGGTTTCGTACACGCCGCGGGACTTCATGCCCACCAGACGGTTCTCCACCAAATCCGCGCAGCCAACGCCGTTGCGACCCGCGATTTCGTTCGCCTTCGTCAGCAAATCCACCGCGTCCAGCTTTTCGCCGTTGATGGCGACCGGCACGCCCTTCTCGAAGTCCACCGTGACGTATTCGGGCTGATCAGGCGCCTTTTCGGGCGTGACCATCGTCAGCAGCAGATCTTCCGGCGGCTCGTTCCACGGATCTTCCAAATCCGCGCCCTCGTGGCTGATGTGCCAGATGTTGCGGTCCATCGAATACGGGCGATCCTTCTTCACTGGGACGGGGATGCCGCGCTTTTCGGCGTAGTCAATTTCCTCCTCGCGGGTCTTGATGTCCCAGATACGCCACGGCGCGATAATCTGCATATTCGGGTCGAACGCCTTGATGGTCAGCTCGAAGCGGACTTGGTCGTTGCCCTTGCCGGTGCAACCGTGGCAGATGGCAGTGCAGTTCTCCTTGTGGGCGATTTCGACGAGGCGCTTGGCAATCAGCGGCCGTGCGAAGGACGTGCCCAGCAGGTACTTGCCCTCGTAGACCGCGCCCGCCTTGAGCGTCGGCCAAATGAAGTCCTCGACAAACTCCTTGCGCAGGTCTTCGATGTACAGCTTTTCAGCGCCGCACTTTTTCGCCTTCTCGTGGAGGGGCTCCAGCTCTTCGCCCTGCCCGACGTCGCCCGCAACGCAGACCACGTCGCAGTCATAATTTTCCTTCAACCACGGCACGATAATCGAGGTATCCAGACCACCGGAATAAGCCAGCAATACGCGCATCTTCGCCATAACAATCGACTCCTTTATCTTCATCCTGATTTTCATCATTTTTGTGTCCGTCTGCCGGACAAGATGGATTATACACCAAAATGAATAAAAATGCAATAGGTCTGCATAAATTTTCTCGGATTTTTTTTCGGAGGGATGATGCAGTGCCTGAATTGCTACCTATCTATATGATGATGGCTTATGCCGCGCGAACTTCCTCCGCCTGATTGCGGCGCGGGGACGTTGCTCCGACGCTCCCCAAATAGCGAATCCGCGTTCTTGTCCTCTTCGTCCATCTATTCGCCATTCCATTCATCCCGTTCCGAAAACGTATTAAATTGTGAAAAAAATATCGTTAAAATCGTGTCAGCCACTTGACAAGAGCTTAACAATCTGCTACACTGTTCTCGTCACCCCGACAAACACCGACATTCCCCGTTCGCGGGCACATCCCCGCAGGACGGATGAAGCATAAGGAGAGAGTATCATGGCGAAAGAGTATCCGATCGTCGATAGCGTGGAGAGCTTCGAGGCGGCCCTCGCCCGCGTCCGCGCGGCACAGAAGGTCTATGCGACCTACACGCAGGAGCAGGTGGACAAGATTTTCAAGGCAGCTGCCCTCGCCGCGAACAACATGCGCATCCCGCTGGCGAAGATGGCGGTGGAAGAAACCGGCATGGGCGTGGTGGAAGATAAGGTCATCAAGAACCACTACGCCGCTGAATACATCTACAACGCCTACAAGGACACGCAGACCGTCGGCGTGCTGGAGCGCGACGAAGCATTCGGCATGATGAAGGTTGCAGAACCTATCGGCGTTGTCGCGGCGGTCATCCCGACCACTAACCCCACATCTACCGCCATTTTCAAGACGCTGATTTGCCTCAAGACCCGCAACGGCATCATCATCTCTCCCCATCCGCGCGCGAAGAAGTCCACCATCGCCGCCGCAAAGGTTGTGCTGGAAGCGGCTGTGGCAGCCGGCGCGCCCGAAGACATCATCTCGTGGGTCGATGTTCCCTCGCTGGAGCTGACCAACATGGCGATGAAGGAAGCTGACATCATCCTCGCCACCGGCGGCCCCGGCATGGTCAAGGCGGCGTACTCCTCCGGCAAGCCTGCGCTGGGCGTCGGCGCTGGCAACACGCCCGCGATTATCGACGAATCCGCTGATGTGAAGGTGGCCGTCAACTCCATCCTGCACTCCAAGACGTTCGACAACGGCATGATCTGCGCGTCCGAGCAGTCCACCATCGTACTGGACAGCATCTACGACGCGGTGAAGGCGGAGTTCGCCAAGCGCGGCGCGTACTTCCTCGAAGGCGAAGAGCTGGACAAGGTGCGCAAGACCATCATCATCAACGGCGCGCTGAATGCCAAGATTGTCGGTCAGAAGGCGCACACCATTGCCAAGCTCGCGGGCGTGGACGTGCCGGAAACCGCCAAGGTGCTGATTGGTGAAGTCGAATCCGTGGATATTTCTGAAGAGTTCGCGCATGAGAAGCTCTCTCCCGTGTTGGCGATGTACCGCGCCAAGGACATCGACGATGCGTTCGACAAGGCGGAACACCTGATTGCTGACGGCGGCTACGGCCACACCTCTTCTATCTACCTGAACGCCGTCACCCGCAAGGATTTGATTGACCGCTTCGCCTCGCGCATGAAGACCTGCCGTATTCTCGTCAACACGCCTTCCTCTCAGGGCGGCATCGGCGACCTGTACAACTTCATGCTGCGTCCGTCGCTGACGCTGGGCTGCGGCTCTTGGGGCGGCAACTCCGTCTCCGAGAACGTCGGCGTCAAGCACCTGCTGAATGTCAAGACTGTTGCCATCCGGAGGGAGAATATGCTGTGGTTCCGTGCGCCTGAAAAGGTCTACCTCAAGAAGGGCTGCCTGCCTGTCGCCCTGAATGAACTCAAGGCAGTTATGGGCAAGAAGCGCTGCTTCATCGTCACCGACGCGTTCCTGTTCAAATCCGGCTTCACCAAGGCGATTACCGACAAGCTGGATGAGCTGGGCATCGTCCACACCACGTTCTACGATGTTGCGCCCGACCCGTCTCTCGCCTGCGCAAAGGAAGGCGCCAAGGCGATGACTTCCTTCCAGCCGGACTGCATTATCGCCATCGGCGGCGGTTCCGCAATGGACGCCGGCAAGATTATGTGGGTCATGTACGAGCATCCGGAAGTGGACTTCCTCGACATGGCAATGCGCTTCATGGATATCCGCAAGCGCGTGTACACCTTCCCGAAGATGGGTGAAAAGGCGTACTTCATCGCCATCCCGACCTCCGCTGGCACTGGCTCCGAAGTCACCCCGTTCGCCGTCATTACCGATCAGGACACCGGCGTGAAGTACCCGCTTGCGGACTACGAGCTGCTGCCGAAGATGGCGATTGTGGATGCTGACATGATGATGTCCGCGCCGAAGGGCTTGACCTCCGCCTCCGGTATCGATGCGCTGACCCACGCGCTGGAAGCCTACGCCTCCATGCTGGCGACAGACTTCACCGACGGTCTGGCGAAGCAGGCGGCTCAGCTGATTTTCGAGTATCTGCCCGCGTGCTACGACAACGGTCAGAACGAGCCGGTTGCCCGCGAAAAGATGGGCAACGCCGCCACGATGGCTGGCATGGCGTTCGCGAACGCGTTCCTCGGCGTCTGCCACTCCATGGCGCACAAGCTGGGCGCGTTCCATCACCTGCCGCACGGCATCGCCAACGCGCTGCTGATTGAGCTGGTCATCCGCTACAACAGCGCCGAAGTTCCCACGAAGATGGGCACCTTCCCGCAGTACGCCTATCCGCACACGAAGCGCCGCTACGCCGAATTCGGCGAATTCCTCGGCTTCAAGGGTGCGAATGACGACGAGACGGTGGAGAACCTGATTCGCAACATCCATGCCCTGAAAGAGCGCGTCGGCATCAAGAATACGATCCGCGACTACGGCGTGGACGAAGAGAAGTTCCTCGCGACGCTGGACGAAATGTCCGAGCAGGCGTTCGACGACCAGTGCACCGGCGCGAACCCGCGCTACCCGCTCATCAGCGAAATCAAGGAAATGTATCTGAAGGCGTACTACGGCGAGTAATGCGCCATTCTCCCCGGCTTGGCAGGAATGCTTCTGCTGGGCCGGGCATTTTTGAGCACAAAAAATTTTGTCTGCTTGCAGGAATGTCGCATTTGGGCGGCGAATAGATATTTAGGACAAATATCGACTTTTGCGTTCTCCACTGCCGCTTTACCAACCAACAAGCGCAGGAGGGGGCGAAGCAGTCCAGAGGGCGACCGCAGACTTCGACTGTTTCCATTGCCCTCTGGTCGCGTCCGCAGACGCGAATCCTCGCATAAACATGCGGACGTTGTGTGATAGCGTCACCAACTCAATCGCGAAAAGGGAGTCCAGAGGGTCACAGACCCTTTGGCAGGTCAAGGGCAGCGCCCTTGCGCCTCTCCCCCCAATAAACATGAACCACATAGAAGGAGGTTTCCCTATGGATTTGACGCATGTGATTGCCGAGCGGGAAAATAAGAAGATTTACCGCGACGGCGCCAAGGCCATCAAGGTGTTTGCCGAAGGGTACAGCAAGGCGGACATTCTGAACGAAGCGCTGAACACGGCGCGCGTGGAAGAGACGGGCCTACCGATTCCGAAGCTCCTTGCTGTTGACACGGTGAACGGTCAATGGGCGATTACGACGGAGTTCATTGAAGGCGACACGCTGGCGGCGCTGATGGCGGCGCATCCGGAAAAGGAAGACGAGTACCTGAACCTGTTTGTGGACATTCAGATGAAGGTTCACGCCTGCACCTGCCCGATGCTCAACAGCCTGACGGAGAAGATGCAGCGCAAGATTTCCGCCACCGACCTCGACGCGACCACCCGCTACGAGCTGCACACCCGCTTGGCGAGTATGCACGTCCACAAGAAGGTCTGCCACGGCGACTTCAACCCGTCCAACATTATTTTGAAGCCCGACGGACAGTGGTACATCCTCGACTGGTCGCACGCCACGCAGGGCAACGCGTCCGCTGATGTTGCCCGCACCTACCTGCTCTTCGTCCTCGAAGGCAAGGAAGCGCTGGCGGAGAAGTACCTCTCCCTCTTCTGCAAGAAGAGCGACACCGCCAAGCAGTACGTCCAGCAGTGGATTCCGATCGTCGCCGCGAGCCAGTCCCTCAAGGGCAAGCCCGAAGAGCGCGACCTGCTCATCCGCTGGGCAAGCGTTTGCGAATACGAATAATCATCAAAGGGACTGGCTTCGGTCAGTCCCTTTTCTTGTGGGGAGATGGGAGCCTGCCATGTAACCATTTCCCCGCATTTGTTGAAATCTGCCACATTTGCAATTTGCCCTATGTAACCCACTTTTCATCCTCTTTTTTTCGTGGTATCATTATTATAAGAAGGGGGAATTTGCCCTTTTCAAACTTATCTGCCGCGATTGCTTGTCAACCGCCTCCACAATCAGCATGAATGAATTATACACGGCAAATATTGCTCTCAGCGTCTTCGCCATGGCGATTATGCTCTTCTCCCTGCGCGGCGACATCAGCCAATCCAAGATCCGAAACCTGCTCTGCGGCGGCCTGTACGCCACCATCGCCATTTGCGCGCTGTGTGAGTGGTCGGGCGTGCAGATGGATGGCACGCCGCCCGCGCTGATTCCGCTGCATATCGCCGTCAAGACCATCGAACTTTCGCTTGCGCCGCTAATCGGGCTGTTCGCGGGCTGCATTATCCATCCCTGCCCGCGGAAAGTGGTACACAGGCTGCTGTGCCTTGCGGGCTTCCACGCGCTGCTGGTGCTGCTCTCGGCGTTCACGGGGCTGATATTCTATGTCGATGCGCAGAATTTCTACCACCACGGGGCGCTCTACGCACTCTACATGCTCGCCTACGGGGGCAGCACGGTGTTCTTCCTCGTGCAGATTTGGTTCGCCTGCCGCGCCTACCAGTACACCGGCGGCACACAGCTGATGCTCGCGACGCTGTTCGTGCTGTTAGGGCTGATGGTGCAGCTGTTCCTGCCGACGGTCAAAATCGACTGGATTACCATCAGCTGCGGTGCGCTGATGATGTCGAAATTCTCCAGCGACATGGTACTGCAAACCGACGGGCTGACTCAGCTTGTCAACCGCTTGGGCTACGAGCATTATCTGGCGCGCCTGCGCGTTCCTGCTACCATCCTGATGTTCGACGTTGACCGCTTCAAGGACGTCAACGACTGCCATGGGCACTTGATGGGCGACGCCTGCCTGCGGACGATTGCCGGCTGCATCCGCCGCGCGTATGGGAATTACGGGACGTGCTTCCGCATCGGCGGCGACGAGTTCTGCGTGATACTGACGCGGCGGAACGCGCAATACAACACCATGACGGAGATTTTCCAGCACCTGATGGATGCGGCGCGGGCGGAGAATCCGGTTCTGCCGACGGTATCGGTGGGCTGTTCGCATTTTAATCCGTCGACGGATGAGTTGGCGGATTCCTTGGCGCGGGCGGACGCGCGGATGTATCAGAATAAGGAAGCGCATAGATAAACACAGCCGCGACGAGTGAATACGCTCGTCGCGGCTGATTTTTATTCACCTGTATCCACCGCAGTGCTGGCAGTAGCGCGCTTCCTTCGGGTTGTCTAAGCCGCAATACTTGCATGTCGACATTCGGAGTGCGTGCTTTTGTTGATATTACCGATTCACATACGCGTCGATTTCGTTCCGGCTGGAGATTTGCAGCTTCTCAAAGATGCTCTCCATGTACGACTTCACCGTGTTGACGGAAACGCCCATCAGCGCGGCGATTTCCTTGTTGCTGCGACCCTTCGCGGCAAGCATGGCAATCGAAAACTCGTAGGGTGTGAGCGCGTCGGTCACCTGCAGCGTCGACACGGGGTTGTGAATTTTCATCCACCCGCGGCTGAAGCGGTAGACCGACTGCACAATCTTGTTGTACGTTTCCGGCTCCTGCTTGCGCAGCGCGCGCTCCACCTGCCCCTGCAAAATGCCGTGATGCTCCACAAACGGGTGGATGTACCCCTCGCGGCTGGCGATGCTCCACGCGGCATCGAACTTCTGCTCCGCGCGTTCATCCTGCTTCAGGCTCATGCAAATCATGCACAGGACGATGTTGAGGTAGATGCTGTCAATGGGGTAGCGCGTGCCCGCCATCAGCAGGGCGGATTCGGCAATGCCCATCGCGTGTTCGTATTCGCGCCGGATGTAGAGCGCGTGGGCGATGGCGTACATGGCGAAATACTGCATTCCGGGCGGAAGAATACCGATAGCGGGGCGGATAGGGGTCAAGTCGAGCTTCTCGGAGTGGAAGAACACGCTGATGAGCGCGTCGGTAATGCTGCTGTACAGCCGCCACGAATCGTCGTTTGCGCGCTGCCCGTCCCGCTGAATCATTTCGAGATTTCGGCGGCACTTGGCGGCATCCCCCGTCTGCAGCATCGCCATCGTGTTGGTAATCAGCGCGGACAAGCGAATTTCGGGGCACTTGCTCGTCAGGTATTTCTCGCTGATTTCGCGGGCTTCCTCGTGCTCATCGCGGAAATAGTGGTGCAGGGCGCGGGCGATGTCGCGTTCCTCCTCGTCGTTCATGGTCAGCAGGAGATTCTGGAAGCCGTTGTCGCACGGGCGGGAAATCAGCGGCATATAGCACTTGGCCATCCGCGGGGGGATTTTTTCCTGCCCGCGCTGCCCGCTCTTGCGCAAATCCGCCGGATGCGGCGTATTCGCCGGAATCAGCCACCCGCCCGATTTCCGGATTGCCCCCTGAATCCGCCCGGTATTCAGGTAGTAATTCACCATGCGGATGGAAACGCCCCACAGCTCCGCTATTTCCTTTACGCTGAGGTAGTCCAATGCGCAGCCCCTCCTTGTTCTCCTTGTTTACGCTTACGGAATTGGCTCCCAAAGCATGGTCGCCGTTCGATTGCCATACGAGCCCTTGGGCAGCATGTAGGAGCGCGGCGTTCCTTCCACGCCGTCGATTTTCCAGCCTACAAAGGTATAGCCCGGGAGGTAGTAGGACGGGTCTTCTTCCGGTGTCCCGAAATAAACTTGGTTGTTGATGGTGTATTGAACCCAATTATATGCTTTGCCGTGGCTCACGTAGGTAATGGTGTACGTCGCCACACGCCACTCCGCCTTGTAAAGGCGGTCGCCGGTTGAGCCTGCGGGGATAATCATCGGCGTTGAAGGGAACTGACCGCTGCCATCGAGGACCCAGCCGGAAAATTCGTAGCCCGGACGGTCGGGAGGGATGGGCAGGGTGACGGAATCCTCCACGGTGTAGCGTATCGAAGCTATGACTGCGCCGCCGTTCGTGACCAGTGTGATGGTGTATCTGATCACCTTCCAGTTTGCGGTATACGCCTTGTTCCCCGTCGAACCCTTCGGAATTTTGACGCTTGTCTGCGGCGTCGTGATGCGCTCGCCCGTCCAGCCGACAAACTCGTAGCCGTTGCGGGTCGGGGTTGGCAGCTCGAACTCCTCATCCGTTATGGTGTAAACCACCTTTTCTTGACCGCTGCCGCCGTCCAAATCCATGGTGATGGTGTACTCCGCCAAACGCCACTCCGCCTTGTAATGGAGGTCACCGGTTGTGCCAGGGTAAATAATGAGCGGCGTGAAAGGGAGCATACCGCTGCCATCGAGGGTCCAGCCGGCAAATTCGTAGCCCGGACGGAGAATGTAAGGCAGGGTGAAGGTATCCTCCACGGTGTATTTTATCGGCGACACGACTGGGCCGCCGTTCGTGTCCAGTGTGATGGTGTATTCAATCACCTGCCAGTTTGCGGTATACGCCTTGTTTCCCGTCGAACCCTTCGGAATTTTGACGCTTGTCTGCGGCGTCGTGATGTCCTCGCCCGTCCAGCCGACAAACTCGTAGCCGTTGCGGGTCGGGGTCGGCAGCTCGAAATCCTCATCCGTCATGGTGTAAACCACCTTTTCTTGACCGCTGCCGCCGTTCAAATCCATGGTGATGTTGTATTCTGTCAGTTCCCAGTTCTCGATATACGTCTTGTCGCCCGTCGAACCCTTCGGGATGGTCACGTTCGGCTGCGGCGTCGTGATGCCCTCGCCTGTCCAGCCAAGGAACGTGTAGCCCGTGCGGGTCGGGGTCGGCAGCGTTACGGTTTGCTCCACCGTGTAGAAATACACTTGCGACGAGCCCGCATTGCCCCCTTCCAGCAGCGTAATGATGGTGTATTCAATCACCTGCCAATTCGCGGTGTAGGTGCGGTCACCCGTGCTTCCCTGCGGGATTTCCATGGTTTTCTGCGGTTCGGTGATGCCCTCGCCCGTCCAGCCGAGGAAGATGTAGCCCGTGCGAACCGGGATCGGCAGCTGGAACGCTTCCGATTCCACCGTGTACTGGATGGGACGGATCGGATCGCCGCCTGCCGTGTCCATCGTGACGGTGTAAAGCTTGTCCGCCGTCAGCGTCAAGGTCAGCGGCGCGTAGGGCATGAGGAAGGAAACCGCGTCGTTCCCCTCGCTGATACTCAGGGAAACAGACGGGTCGCTCAGGGAGGCGTGGATGCCGCGATAGCCCGCTGCGGGCTGCATCGTGACCGACACCTGCTCGCCGGCGCAGCACAGCAGGTCGTTGCCTTCGGCAGCGCGGTCGCTGTCCCAGACAACGTTCTGCGCGTCGATGGTCGTGCGCTGTGTGTCCGCCGTCCACGTCAGCGTAACGATGCGCCTTTCTTCGCGGCCTGTTACGGTCAGGAATGCGTTGGTTTTTTCGCCGCGCAGTCCCGTCAGGTGAATGATGTCGCGCTCGTCCGCGCCGAAGTCGCTGCGCTTGAGCTGCGTCACCCACTCGCCGCGCTCCTTATCGAAGGTGAAGCTCGCCACGGCGCCGCTGCGCAGGGTCAGGCTCGGCGTGAAGTAATCCGGGCGCGCGCCGCTGATGCGAACGCGGTAGGTGATGCGCCCGTCCTGCTCGCCATAGCGGTAGACGTACACCGGGAATTCCGCTACCAGTGTGCTGTCATCCGTCAGCGGGAACACAACATCGCCCTCGCGGGAGAGATAGACATAATTTTCCGCCACAGCAAAGCAGGATTCGCCGCCATTCAGGCGGTAGACCTTGCTCCACGGGTCTGCGCTGCGCATTTCCGGCAGCAGCACATACTGCTCCTGCAAATCCGGATACTTCTCTGCAAACGCCGCCTCGATGCTGTCCATCATGTTGACCGCGCCCATCGGGCAGCTGTCGCCCGTGTACTGCACCGTCGCTTCGGTCAGCAGCGCGCCGTCCCAATCCGCCGTTTCCAGCTGCATGTCCTTCGCGCTCTGGTCAACAAGGCGGAAGCGCACGGTCAGGCTGATTTTCTTCTCCACCTTCAGCTCGCTGCCCATATGCAGCTGCTGCCCCGGCACAAGCGCGTTCTTGCCCGGATTCAGCACAATATCGCCCGTCGGCAGCGGGTCATCCGTCAGGTTCACGAGGTTCGTCGCAATCCCGATATCGAGATTCATCGGCTTGTCCACCACGATGGTGGAGCGGACATTGCCCTCGCCGTTCAGCGACACATTCCCCGATGCGCCCAGAATCAGCTCCTGAACATCTGCCGCCGCGCCGATGTTCAGGCGAATCTCCTCGTCCGACAGCACATACAGGCGGTCGATTTTGCCGGACGGCAGATTGGCGTTCAGCCCGCCGAGAACCAGCAGATTGCCGTTCATTTCCGGCGCATTGAACTCCGTGTCGCCCAGATGGTCAAAAATCGCGTCGCCGATGAAGGCTTCCGGCGGCTGCGTGTCCTTATTCAACACGGTGATGCCAAACTGCTTGATGTTCTCCTGAAACGCCGGGTCATCCAAGTCCGTATTGTCCCATATGCCAGCGCCGATTTCTTTCGCCAGCCGCTCCAGCGCCGAGTCCTTGCCCTGTGGTGTCTGGTTCTTGTTGATGGTGTTCAGTGTGTTCAGCGCACTCATGTTGTTTTCCACAATCATGGCCGCCGATGCTGTACCCGCCCAAATGATGCTGCATAAGAGCAGGAAAATGGTGCTCCATCGTGCGATTCGCTTCATGCTTCTTCCTCCTTGCTGATAGCTTCCGCGGGCTTTTTCCCATAGAAAACGCCCCTTCTGGTTTCAGTATACCATCGGCAAGCGCTGTTCGCCACCGCCATTCAATGGATTAATTGGACGTTTCCCTGCCCTTTTCCTGCTGAAAATTCCTGCATTCACGCAGATTTCCCGTCAATTCGCGCATGTTTTCCGCCGAATGCACCTTTCCAAGGCAGGAAATATCGGTTGCCAAGGATGGCAAAGTGTATCTTTCCAACATGCGAAAAAAGGCGAACCGGTTTTGAAGCCGATTCGCCCGTGGATTTGTCCAAACTTGGATGGAATTACTTGGCGATGGTGCAGTGCATGAAGTACTTGTAGCCCAGCGGGTTGGAGAAGAAGCCCTGCACGGAGTCGTCGAGCATGTAGATGTCGGTGTAGTAGTACAGCGGCACGATGCAGCCGGTATCCATCAGCATATCTTCCGCGATGTGCATCATGGCATAACGGTTCGCGCTGTCGGTGCAGCTCTTGATAGCAGAAATCAGCACGTCATAGGTTTCCGCCCAAGTGCCGTTCTCCACCTTCACGTCGTAGCCGTAGGGGGTCAGGTCGAGGTTGTAGATCTTCAGATCCGCATTCGCGCCCTTGCCGAACTGCACGTCGTTGTTGCCGGAGCCGGTCACCCACATGTCGAGGAAGCAGATCGGGTCGTTGTAGTCGGCAATCCAGCCATTGCGGGCAATGGAGTAGTCGCCGGACTTACGGGTGTTCAGGAAGGTGTTCCATTCCTGGTTGGTCAGGTTCATGGTGATGCCGACCGCAGAAACCGCGCTCTGGAGGTATTCGCCAATCGCCTTGTGGGCTTCGGAGGTGTTGTAGAGGTAGGTCAGGGACGGGAAGTTGGTGAAGACGCCGTTCTCCTCGTCGTAGGTGTAGTACTTCTTCAGGGTCTCAACCGCCTTGTCGAAGTTCGCCATGTAGACGTCTTCGTCGTCGGTCACGTCGTAGTAGCCGGTGATGCCTTCCACATGGCCCGCGTTCTTGTAGAACTCAGAGCCGTCCGCATCGGTCATGCCCATAGGAACGAAGCTGGACGCAGGCACCTGACCCGCCTGACCGATTTCTTCAACGATGTAGTTGCGGTCGAACAGCAGACCAATCGCCTGACGGATTTCTGCGCGCGCCGCTTCCGCTTCTTCGGGGGTCATGTTCGCGAGCACGTCAGCGGGCAGGATTTCTTCGTTGATGTTCCAGCAGACATAGTAGGTACCAATCTGACCGGCAATAACGAATTCCGTCGGATACTGTTCCTTCAGGGAAGCGATTTCAGAGGTGGGAACGTCGTCGATCAGCTGCCAGTCGCCCTTCTGGAAGTTCGCCAGCATGTTGTTCGCGTCGTCGGAGAGGTAGAAGTCCAGCTCGTCCATCGTGACCTTGTCCACCGCATGATAGTAGGGGTTCTTGGTCAGGGTGATCTTGCTGTTGTGTTCCCACGCGGTCATGGTGTACGGGCCATTGCCGATGTAGGTGGAAGGATCGGTCGCCCACGCTTCGTTGGCGACGACGTCCTCACGGACGGGCATGTACGCCGGGAAGGCGAGCAGCTCGTTCCAGTAGGCAACGGGGTTGTTCAGGGTAACGGTCAGGGTCTTGTTGTCCACGGCGGTCACAGCGAGGTTTTCCGCCTTGGGGTCGGAGCCGTCCGCAGTGTAGCCCTTGATGACTTCAAACATGTAGCCATAGTCCGCGCCCAGCTCGGAGGAAGCAGCGCGCTTCCACGCGAACTCGAAGTCCTTCGCGGTCAGATCCTTGCCGTCGGACCACTTCAGGCCATCAACGAGCGTGTAGGTGTACGTCACCGTGCCGTCGTCATTGACCACCGGATCCGGCAGTTCCACCGCGCAGTCCGGCAGGATTTCCAGCTTGCCGTCGTCGGTCTGCGCCCAAGTGGACAGGCCTGCGAACAGGTGAGCGACCATCGTCGCGCCGTCCACAGCGGAGTTCAGCGCCGGGTCAAGCGTATCAGGCTCGGACGCGATGCAGACAGCCATGTACGTCTTGCCGTCTTCGGCGACAGCGCACAGGGTGCAGGTCACCATCATTGCGATGGCGAGCAGGAGAGCAGTCAGCTTCTTCATGAAAAAACCTCCCTTAATATTCTGTGACAGCCTTGCTTTTCGTAGACTGTCTGTATCAAAAATGCGTGTTGACGCATCCTTGAAGCAGTTTTTTTGCGCGGATAAACACGCGGGCACTCTATGCCAGTATCACTAACGCAATCGCGCGAAAGGTTCAAGGGACGAAGTCCCTTGCAGGATGCAGGGGCAGCGTCCCTGCCGGAGTCCAGCGGCAGAGCCTCTGGCGTCTCCCTTCTTACCCCAATTCCTTCACCCGGTGGCAGGCGACAAAGTGCCCCTTCTCGACTTCGTTGAAGGGCGGCATCGACTGCGCGCAGGCTTCGGTGGCGTGGGGGCAGCGCGTGCGGAACGGACAGCCCGACGGCGCGTTCAGGGGGCTTGGAATGTCGCCGGAGAGGACAATGCGCTTGTTCGCGCGCGCCGCCTTCGGGTCAGGCAGCGGAACGGCGGACAAAAGCGACTTGGAGTACGGGTGCAGCGGGTGATTGTAGATTTCCTCCGCCGACGCCAGCTCCACCATCTTGCCCAGATACATCACGGCGATTCTGTCCGAAATATGCCGTACAACCAGCAGGTCATGCGCAATGAACAGGTATGTCAGCCCCAGCCGATCCTGCAAATCATCAAACATGTTGATGACCTGCGCCTGAATCGACACGTCCAGCGCCGACACCGGCTCGTCGCAGACGATGAATTCCGGATTCACCGCCAGCGCGCGGGCAATACCGATGCGCTGCCGCTGACCGCCGGAAAACTCGTGCGCGTAACGCGAGGCGTGTTCACTGTTCAGCCCGACATAGCCCAGCAGCTGCAAAATGCGCTCCTCCCGCTCCTTCTTGGAGGAATACAGGTGGTGCACATCCAGCGGTTCGCCCACGATGTCCGACACGGTCATGCGCGGGTTCAGCGAGGAGTACGGATCTTGGAACACCATCGTCGCCTTCGTGCGGAACTTCTGCAAATCCGCTTTCGTCTTGACGGGCTTGCCATCGTAAATGATTTCGCCCGCCGTCGGCTTGTACAATTGGAGGATGGTGCGCCCAACAGTCGTCTTGCCGCAGCCGGATTCGCCCACCAGACCGAGCGTTTCGCCCTTGTTGATGGTGAAGGACACATCATCGACCGCCTTCAGCGGCTTGGTGCGGAAGAAGCCCATGTTGATGTCAAAGTATTCTTTCAGTCCTTTGACTTCCAGCAGCGGCTGGTGCATCTGCGCTTCAGACACAGGGCACTCCTCCTTCCTCCGTGATGCTGCCGTCCTCCACGCCCTTCTTGACGTTCATCCAGCAGGTTGCCATATGGTCGTCATTGATGAGCATCCGAACCGGCTTCTCTTTCAGGCAAATCTTCATCGCCGCCTCGCAGCGGGGCGCGAACGGGCAGCCCTTGGGCATGTTCAGCAGGTCAATCGGCGTACCGGTAATCGGCTCCAGGCGCTGTCCGTTGTTCTCCGCCGTCGGGATGGAGCGCATCAAGCCCTTCGTGTACTCATGGCGCGGGTTGTAGAAGATTTCATCCGCCGTCCCCTGCTCGCAGATAGAACCGGCGTACATGACGATGACCTCGTCGCACATCTGGGCGACAACGCCCAAGTCGTGCGTAATCATGATAATCGCCATGCCCATCTTCTTCTGCAGGTCGCGCATCAAATCAAGAATCTGCGCCTGAATTGTCACGTCCAGTGCGGTCGTCGGCTCGTCGGCAATCAGGATGTCCGGCTCACACGCCAGCGCCATAGCAATCATTACGCGCTGCCGCATACCGCCCGACAGCTCGAACGGGTACTGCTTCATGCGCTTTTCCGGCTCGTTGACGTTGACCAGCTTCAGCATCTCCACCGCGCGTTCGCGCGCCTGATGGCGGTTGCGGTCGGTGTGCAGCAAAATCGCTTCCATCAGCTGCCGGCCGATGGTGTAGGTCGGGTTCAGGGACGTCATCGGGTCTTGGAAGATAATCGAGATGCGGTTGCCGCGCACGGAGCGCAGCAGCTTCTCGTCCGCGCCGACCAGCTCCTGCCCGTCGAATTTCACGCTGCCGCTGACGATTTTGCCCGTCGGCGCAAGAATCTGCATGACGGAATACGCCGTGACGCTCTTGCCCGAACCGCTTTCGCCCACGATGCCCAGCACCTTGCCGTGGTCAAGGCGGAACGAAACGCCATCCACCGCCTTGACTTCGCCCGCGTCGGTGAAGAAGGATGTATGCAGGTCATTGACTTCCAGCAATGCCATTTGGTCCAGCTCCTTTCATCACGCATTCAGCTTCGGGTCAAATGCGTCGCGCAGGCCGTCGCCGAACAGGTTCAGGCTCAGCACGATGAGGCAGATGACCACGGCGGGGATAATCAGGCGATAGGTGTAGGAATAGATGCCGTTGAGCGCGTCAGAAGCCAGTGAACCCAGCGAGGGCATCGGCGCATTAACGCCCAGCCCCAGGAAGGACAGGAAGCTTTCGGTGAAAATCGCGTTCGGAATTTGCAGTGCGGTCGAAATAATCACGACGCTGATGCAGTTCGGCAAAAGGTGCTTGCGGATAATCCACCGCGCCTTCGCGCCCGTCGCTTGCGCCGACAGCACATACTCCTGCTCGCGGAGGGACAGAATCTGACCGCGAATCAGGCGCGCCATGCCCACCCAATAGAGCAGACCAAAGACGATGAACATGCTGATGATGTTCGAGCCGATTTTCTCTAAGATGGTGCCTTCCACATGCAGCACCTGCCCCAGCACGACCGACAGCAGGATGATAACCAGCATATCTGGCAATGAGTAGATAATATCGACGATTCGCATGATGAACAAGTCCACCCTGCCGCCGAAATATCCCGCGACTGCGCCAATCATCATGCCAATCACCAGCACGATGATGCTGGCGAAGAAGCCGACGGCGAGGGAAATGCGCGTCCCGTAGACGACGCGGATGAAGTAGTCGCGTCCGTGCGCATCCGTGCCGAAGATGTGCGGGAAAACAGATTCCCCTTTGTCGATTTTCTTCAGTTCCGTCTTGCCGTACTGGAACGGCGCGAGGTTGTTGTAGCTGTTGTCCATCGGGCGACCCTTCGTCTGTCCCAGCATCTGGTCATACGAATACGGCCAGAACATCGGGATGATGATGGAGGACAGCGTAATCAGCACAATCAGAATCAGGCTGATGGTCGCGACCTTGTTCTTCAGCAGGCGCTTCACGCCATCGCGGAAAAAGGTCGAGGACGGCCGCATCCGGGAGATGACTTCCTTTTCCTCCGCCGTCGCGGGCATGAAGGAATCCACATCCAGATGCAGGCTAAAGGGCTTTTTCTTGTTCATCATCATGATGCAGAGGCCTCCTTATTCGTAATCAATGCGCGGATCAACCACCTTGTAGAGCAGGTCGCTGATCAGATTCATAATCACGATTAAAGAGGCGAGGAAAATGGTCGTCCCCATAATCATGGTGTAGTCGCGGTTGGTGATGCTGGATACGAACTGGCGGCCGATACCCGGCACGGCGAAAATCTGCTCGACGACCATCGAACCGGTGACGATGAACGCCAGCATCGGGCCGAAATAGGTGATAACCGGAATCAGCGAGTTCTTCAGCGCGTGACCGAAGATAATTTTCTTGCCCGAAACGCCCTTGGCGCGCGCGGTGCGGATATAATCCTGCCCCAGCACGTCGAGCATGGAGGAGCGCGTCAGGCGCGTGATGTAGCTCATCGGGTAGAGCGCAAGGGTGATAATCGGGAGGATCAAGCCTTCCGCCGTCGCGCCGTTCGCGGGTACCCAGCCTAACTTGACTGAGAACACTATCAGCAGGAATGACCCCATAATGAACGACGGCATGGACACGAACGCGGTCGTAATCACCATGATAATCTTATCCAGCACGGTGTTGCGCCGCAGCGCCGCCAGCGCGCCGAGGACGATGCCGGCAATCGCCGCGCTGAACGCCGCAATCAGACCAAGCTTCGCGGAGGTCTTCATGCCATCCAGAATAATGTCAATGACCTGACGGCCGCGCTGCTTCAGGCTCGGCCCGAAGTCCAGCTTCGTCACCACGTCGCGCAGATACGTCACATACTGTTCACCCAGCGGCTTGTCCAGCCCGTACTTGGCCTCCAGCGCCGCCTGCGCTTCCGCGGAAATTGCCTTTTCACTTGCGAACGGTCCACCCGGAATCGAGTGCATCACGAAGAACGTCACCGTGATGACAATCCAGATGGTCAGCAGCGCCAGCAGCACGCGCTTGAGGATATAAAACAGCATCTTGGAATTCATCCGCTCCACCTTCCCGGCAGGGGCGCTGCCGCGTCTGCCTGCGTTTCTTGTTCATCGACACGCCAAACCAGCCGGCTTCACCGTGTCGATGCTTTATTATGCAACACTGTATGGAGAAAATCAAGTGTTTTGTTGCACAAACTGTGTTTTTTTTATGTTTTTCTCGTGTATTTTGAATATTTTCGTCCAAGTTGTTGCATTTATCAAGTTTTTCTGCAAGTCCCTGTTCATTTTTGCGCACAAAAAATGCAGGACGCTCATTCGTCCTGCATCATGGTAACGAAGTGAATTACTCCGCTGCCGCCAAGCTGCCGAAGATCTCCAGCGGCATGTTTTCCAGCGCGTCGCCCACTTCCTTGCTGGCGACCTGGAACGTCACAGCGAGAACCGTCTCGTCATCAAGGAAGGTGTACAGCGCCAGCACGGTGTCGCCGGGGGTGTACATCAGGCAATAGTTTTCGTTGACATACAGCTCAGCGAGCATTTCTTCCGTCGCACCCGCGTCCTGAATGCCTTGCAGCAGCGTTTCAAAGCTCATCGCGGACAGCTGCGCCGTAATGCTGACCGTCTGGTCGGCGTTGACGGCGAAGAGCAGGATGTTCTCGGCGTTTTCCGTGCCTGCGGGGACTTCCTGAACCGCCCAGTCCGCCGGAATCTGCATCGTCAGACCCGTTTCACCCAGCGTAACCGTCTGCGCCTCGAAGCTGACATTCATTTCAACTGCCGGCACTTCCGCTTCTTCCTCCGCGAACGCAAAGGCAGTGCAGCACATCATGAGCGCCATCAGGAGAGCAAGGAGTTTCTTCATATTTGTTTCCGTCCTTTCATTTCCAGCATGATTCGGCTGATTTTTTTTCATATTGAACAGCCACATCTGGTAACATTTATGATACCAAATGGAAGCCGCTTTTGCAATACGCTTTCGCGCAGGAAAACGGTTGATTCGCGCGGATTTGGGATTTCAGAATGAAGCAGCTTCCATTTTCATTCACGAAATGCGAGTGAAGTAACTTTTATTTACTTTTCAATTCTCACAAAAACAAACAGTTGATTCTTTCCGTAAAAGCGGACTTTGCTTCCCTCCCCCTTCACAAAAAACGGGGCACCGCGAGAGCTTTCGCCCCCGCAGCACCCCGCCATCCGCGGATGCGCAATTCCGCATTCCGCATTATTCCTTACTTCTTCGTCCAGTCCTGCTTTTCGCCGATGCCGTAGTTTGCCGGCAGCACGTCGTCATCAACCAGCACGAAGCCCAAATCCGCCGTGTAGGTCGTACTGGCGGAGGTCACCTGCACCGGGTTCGATTCACCGTTTTCGCCCAGAATCGACGCAATCAGCGGAATATCCGTGCGCATACGCGTCGGCACAACTTCCGCCGGGTAGATGGGCTTGAGCGTGTACACGCCGGGATACAGGTTCTCGAAAGTGTAGTAACCGTACGTGTCGGTTGTCGTTTCCGCGACGAGCTGGTCGTTGCGCCACAGCTCGATGCGCATGTCGCCCAGACCGAGTTCGCCCGCGTCCTGCAGGCCGTTGCCGTTCAGGTCAAGCCAGCAGAAGTCGCCCAGCGTGCCCGGCTGCACCGCGCCGATGTTCTGCTCCAGCTGATGCTGGCTCATGCGCAGGGCAATCAGGTCGCTCTCTCCCTCGCGGGCGGTGTAGGTCGTCATCACGCTGATGTTCTGCCCGTCCTTGAGGCGCGTGTCGTCCTTTTCTACGACGACGTAGCCGTTCGGGAGCGTCACACGCAGACGGTAGTTGCCCGGCATCAAGCCGTCAAAGCGGTAGATGCCGTCCTCGCCCGTCGTCGCGTTTTGCAGTTCGCTGCCCTTTTCGTCCAGCAGGATAACCTCCGCGCCGGACAGGGGCGCAATCTCGCCCGCGTTGTCGTACCAGACCATGCCGCCGATGCTTGTGTCAATCTTCAAGCCCAGCATCGGAGCAGTATAGTTGTTGTTTTCGCTAATTTCAATCTCGGTCATGACGAGCTGACTGCCCTCGGTGGTGAAGGTGCTGTCGCCCAGACGCGCCGCCTGCGTACCTTCCTTGAGATCGTAGGCAAGGCTGTACACGCCGGGGGCAATGCCGTCGATGGCGAACCGCCCCTCCGCATCGGTCTGCACCTGCGCAAACACCGCGCCGGTTTCATCCAGCAGGGTCAGCGGCTCGTTTTCCGGGGTGATTTCGCCCGCGTCCATGTCCCCGTTGTCATTCTCATCCACCCAAACCTGACCGGACATCTTCGACGGAATCACGCCGCCAAGCGCCTGATTCAGCCATTCCTCGCCCAGCCCGATTTCGATGTTCACCTGCTGCTCGTTCAGCCCGTGCGTCAGCGGCAGGGTCACATTGCCGTCCAGCTTGGAGAGCACCATGCCCTCCGGGAAGCGCAGGGTCAGCGTGTAAGCGTCCGGCCGCAGCCCGGTGAAGCTGTACGCGCCCGTCGCATCGGTGAGGACGGTCTGCTCCGTCAAATCCTCGCGGGAGGGGGTCAGAATCAGCGTCACGCCGGCAAGCGCTGCTTCGTCTGCATCCTGCGCGCCGTTGCCGTTGTGATCGGCAAACACCATGCCTTCAATGTCGCCCAAAGCCAGTGCGCCGCACAGGGGCGCTGTGACTTCTTCGCCCACGCCGATGGTAAAGGAATCCGTCGTGCCGTCGGAATCCGGCGCGATGGTGTTGCCGCCGTCCGCCAGGGGAGCAAACACGCCGTCGCCCGGCAGCTCGTAGCGCAGGCGGTACGTTCCGGGCAGCACCGCGTCAAACAGGAAGCTGCCATCCGCGCCGATGGTGCGGGTCGCCACGTCGCCGGTTTCGTCCATCATGTGGACCACCGCGCCGAGCAAGCCGCCTTCATCCGCGTCGCGCAGGCCATTGTCGTTCTTGTCGGCAAACACCACGCCGGACACATGGCCGGGGGTAATCATGCCGATATCAAGACCCGTCAAATCCGCGCCCATTGTCAGCGCCACCGGTTCGCTTTCGCCCGCGCCGCCGGAGAGGTTGCGGAGGATATTGCCGTCGCCCGTGCGTGTGAACGCCAAGCCGCTGTTCGCGGTCGCGCTCACGGTGTACTGCCCCGGCGCAAGGTCATCGAAGGTATACACGCCGCTGCGGTTCGTTTTCGCCGTGCGGGTATTGCCGTTTTCATCCGTCAGGGTGACGGTGAAGTTGTTGACCATCTTTTCCGCGTCCATCCGGCTGCCGGAGAAGTCGTCATCCAGATACACCGTGCCGGAGATGCTGCCGTAAGTAATCGCACCGATGGCCATCGTCATCTCGCTGTCATTCTCCAGCACCACGTCGGAAATCGTGTACTCGCGGCGGTCAGTGCCGGGCGCGAACAGGTTGCCGTACTCGCCATCGCCCGCGATGGTGTACACATAGCCTTGCGGAATCGTCGCTTTGACGCGGAACGTGCTGCCGCGGATGTTGGCGAAGGTGAAGTGCCCGTTTTCGTCGGAAACGGTGTTCAGCAGCTCCTTGCCGATGGCCTGACGGTACAGGACGACCTTCACGCCTTCCAGCGTCTTTTCGCCCTCGTCGTACACACCGTTGTTGTTTTCATCCAGGAAGCAGATGCCGTTGATGTTAGAGCCCTTCATCACGCCAAGGAGGACTTCCTCCAAGTCACCGCGTTCAAGAATCACCTGATCCGTTTCGGAGCGCTTGAATTCGCTGGTGATGATGGAGCGGCGATTACCGCCCGTCTGGCTGTAGCGCGCAAACACCAAGCCGTCCGGCAGGCTGTATTCGACATTGTATGTGCCGTAGCGCATTTGACCGATGTAGAATTTGCCGTCCTCGCCGCTCTCGGTTTCGTACACCAGACCGTTTTTCACGCCGACGGCGCGGATTTTGATGCCCGCCTGACCGGGTTCGCCGTCCTGATATACGCCGTCGTCGTTTTCATCCAGCCACACAAGGCCCTGCAGCGCTGCCATCGTCATCACGCCGACGCCCACGTCGGTCACAGAACCGGCTTCGAGGGTCAGCGGCACGCTGCTTTGCACTTGTTCGGTCGTTTCATCCATGATGGACATGTTCGCGCTGACATTTTTGCCGTGCGCACCATGGCCGAAGCCCGCGGGCAGCTCGCTGCGCAAGACGTACGTTCCCGCCGGGACAGCCAGCGACACTTCACCGTTCTTGTCCGTTTCGCCGGATGCCACAACAACCTCCACGCCGTTGACTTCGGTGATGAGGCTCATCGTCGCGCCGGACACGCCTTCCTCGTATTTCCCGCGTGAACCGTTGTTATCGTTGTCGCGGAAGGCGTGGATGGTCAGCGCCGCCGGATTCGCCGCCTTCGCGGTCACAGTCGCGGGTTCGTCACTAATGACGAGCGCGCCGTTGGCAAGGGTCACGCCTGCATCATAGCGGACGACGTACGTCCCGTATTCGAGGAACTCCGCCTGCCAAGCGCCGTTTTCATCCGTCACCGCTTCCGCCGCGACTTCGCCCGCCTGATTGACCAGCTGCACCTGCACGCCGCTCATCGGCTGACCGTCCAGCCCCAGCACCACGCCGGAAGCGTCGCCGGTGGCATGGTTCGCCAGCGCCGGCAGCACAACGGTTTCGCCCGCGCCGATTTCCACCAGAATGCTCGCCGTCACGCCCGTATCGGTCGTGCTGAGCGTCCAGCCCTCGGTGTCATACAGGCCGCGCGGCAGGGCTGCCGTAATCTGGTAGGTATCAGGATACAGGTTGTTCAGCGCAAACGCGCCGCTGACCGTCATCTGTTCACTCATCCGCTGGCCGGAAATCGTCACTTCCGCCGGAGCAGACAGATCGTCGATGCTGCCGGTCATGCCGCCGCTGAGCGTCAGATCCAGTTCATAGCGGCTGGTCTGCATCGCCTGAATGTTCACCAGCCACTGTGCCTGACCCTTCTGCAGGTTCGGCCAGCCGTTCACGCCCGTCAGCAGCGTGCCTTCCGGCAGCGTCACCGTGACGGCGTATGTCCCGTGGAAGAGGTCGGCTTCCTGCACCGTCTCGCCATCGGTCAGGTAACCCGTGCGGGTCGTTTTGCCGTCCTCGCTGACAATCTGGTACGCCACTGCCGCGTTCACGCCGCGCATGAGCATCGTCAGCGTGCCGTCCACGGGTTCAGGGGTGGGGGTCGGCGTAGGCGTAGGCGTCGGGCTCGGCGTGGGCGTCGGGCTCGGGGTCGGGGTAGCCGTCGGGGTTGGTGTCGGCGCTTCCGTGGGTTCCTCCGTCGGATTCTCGGTCGGATTTTCGGTCGGCGCTTCCGTCGGCGCTAAGGTCGGGGTAGCCGTCGGCGTCGGCGTAGGCGTTGCCGTTGGCGTAGGCGTTGCCGTCGGGGTCGGTGTAGGTGTCGGGGTGGGCGTCGGCGTAGGCGTAGGTTCAGGCGTGGCGGTCGGCGCCATCGTCGGCGGCACATAGTAATAGGAAGCGTTCACCTTCGTCACGGAATCCGCACCCGTGTAGCGCTCAATGTTGATAATCTTGTCGCGCCAGCTTTCAATGGCCAGCGAAGCCTTCGTCATTCGCAGGGTATACAGCCCCGTATGAATCGCCGCCGGCAGGGCATAGTCGCCCCGGCTGTCGGTGTCGAAGGAGAGAATCGTCTCGCCGCGCTCGTTAATCAGGTCAAAAGAGGAGCTGCTCTCCGTGTGCACGGTGAACAGACCCGTGTCCGTCAGCACAGCAATGACCGCTTTGTTCAGCCGTCCATCGACAATTGACACGGTGTAGCTCGCCGCCATAATGGCGTCCTCCGGCATTGTTTCCGCCACCGGGACAAGCTGCACATTGCCCGTGCCGGGGACGGAAATCGGGTCGCTGCCGAAGTCGGTCAGGCGAATCGTGCCGACCGCCGCCCCGTTCTGCATGACGGTAAAATCGCCCGTGAATTTCCGGGATTCATACGTTCCCGCGCTTGTGGCATACATGCCCAGAAAATCCACTTGCAGCATCGTCAGCTCCGATGCCGCAGCCGCGGGAAGCAGCATCAGCAGCATTCCCAGCGTGAGCAGGAGTGACAGAAATCGCTTGCCAAGCATCCTCATCTTGCCTGTTCCTCCATCTGAATCATCCGCAAGCCGTGCGGAGTAAAGTCACAGAATAATCCATGTACTATGGTAAAGCAATCCGCCCGACTTGTCAACCATTCCGCGCATATTTTTACAATTGGATTGCTTTTCTGGTCGAAAATCAGCATGTTCCGGCAATGAAAAAGAAGGCTGACTTTTTCAGTCAGCCTCCCATGCGGATACTATTTCCAAATGAGAATGCGCCGAGATGCACCGCAAATGATTCGTTCTGGCTAACGCGAACGCCAGCGCGGGAAAGGCGCAAGCAGATGGCACAGCCAAATGCAGGAAACAGTATCAGTTGCTGCCGCCCATCAGCAGGGTCAGCATGCTCTCCGGCAGACTCATCAGCAGGGTCATGGGCAGGTTCTGCAGGTTGTTCATCACCTTGACGAACCACGTCTGGAACTCACTGTCCGTCATCGCGCCCAAATCCTGCGCCTTGCTCACGTCCAGCGCGTCCTTCGCGTCGCAGGTGCGGGTTTCCGCCGTGATGGTCACAACGTCCAGACCCATGAAGCGCACCAGCACATCCACCTTGCGGACGCCCTGTTCGCCGTCCATCGTCGTAGCGGTCGTCACCACAACGCCGAAGCCCTGCTCGACACCGTCCACCGTTTCCTTGATTTCCACATCAACAACGCTGCTGTCCGTGCCGACGCCCTTGCCGCTGACGTTAATTTCAACGGGGTCTTCGCCAGCATAGGCGGTCAGGTTCGCCGTGAAGTTCTCCAAGTCGCCTGCGAAGGTCAGCGTCGCCGCGGTATCTTCCGCGCTCTTGATGGTCACAAGCCACGTCGCCACGCCGTCCGCCGTGTTGCGGGTCATCGTGAAGGAGATCGGCAAGGGTTCTTCGCCGCCGTTGTTGATCTTCACCGAAGCCGTCATGCGAACCAGCTCGCCTGCTTCAGTCATCCAGTATTCGTAAACGATGTCATCCGCATAGAGATCTGCTTCATCAAGCTCTTTCAGCAGGTCGTCCCAGCTCGTGTCAGCAGCGGAAAAAAGCGCATCCATGTAAGCGCCGATGCTCGGAACGCTGTGGATCATTTCCAGCAGGGCTTTCGTCATCTCGGCCAGCTTTTCCGGCGGAACGGTGACTTTGACGTAGTTCTTCGCCGCGTCGCAGTCGCCGGGCTGCTCGGTCACTTCTGCCATTTCTGCACCGGACAGTATTTCGTTCATCATGGTCATGAACGCCGTGGTGTCCGCCTGCGTCAGTTCTTCCATGAGCTGCTCTTCCGTCATGCTGCTCAGGTTCGCCGCTGCTTCCATCAGGGCAGTGTATTCCGCATTGCCGCTCAGCTGTTCCTTCGACTCTTCAATCGCCTTGTCGATCTCCTCGTCGCTCTGACCGGACATCTTCATCGTCGCGCGGAGGGCTTTTTCCTTGATGGCTTCCACGTCCTTGCTGTTCACAGCAATCACGCCGCCCAGCAGCGCGCTGGACACATACATCAGCTGGTTTTCTTCCGCAGCAGTCGTCAGCGATGCCATACCCAGCACGCTCTTGCCGCTCAGGTTGAGGTCAAAGCCAGCTTCGTCGCCCTGCTGATAGCCGGTCAGGGACAGCGCCGCCAGCAGGTCGTTGATGGCGGCCATCGTGGTGTCATCCCCGCCCAGCGCCGCCACGAGGTCAGCGTTCAGGTCGTGGATGGTAATGGTGGTTTCCTGACGCGCGGCATTGTCCCACACGCTGTTTTCCGCCATCGAGGTCAGGGGCATCGCCAGCATCATGATGCTGAGCAGTACCGCAAGCAGTTTCTTCATGGGGTTTCCTCCTTGTTGTTTGGTTTCCCTTTTTCTTTATAGCGAACACTGCGGGGCAGTGATGCTTTCGGTTGATGTTAGTCGGCGTTATCCAAAATGATGGTGCTGCTCGGCAGCGTCGTCGTACCGTCCATGAGCTGCCGCACGCTGTTCGGCAGATTCATCAGGATGCGCGGCAGAATCTTCGAAATGCTCGTCGCCAAGGTCAGCATGTAGGCGTTGAAGCGCGCGCTGCTGATTTCGCCCAAGTCCAGCACGTCGCCGTCGGACAGCAGGGGGCGCGGTTTGCACGAAAAGGTCGTCGTGTAGATGGTCAAGCCGACTTCACCGCCAGACAAGAGCCGAATTCTCGACTCCCGATATACACTGCTGCTCGAACCAGACGTAAACACGCCGAATTGTATGCCGCTGTCCGTGCCGTTCGCTTCGGAGGTCGTGCGCACCTCTACATCAACCTTCCCGCCCCTGCGGTTCGGCTCAACCGTCAGCGAAATCTTCGTCTGCGTCTGGTCATCCGGCATAAGCACCAGTTCAGCATTCTTTTCACCGATGGTGAGGCGTCCCGTCGTGCTGTTCTCTTCCTTTTCCAGCGTCCAGTCGTACTGCAAGCCGTCCGCCAGCGTGTTCCGGTTCAGCGTGAACGTGACGGGCTTCAGGATTCCCTCGGTCGGCTCCACCTCGGACATTCTTTCCGCCCAGTCCGGGAGCGCGGAATAGTTCACAATCAGCTTGACAAGCTGCCCTTGCGCATCCGTGTACAGCGTCACCTGCGCGTCGCTGTACAGCATCGTCTGCTGACGCACCTGCGCCGCCCAGTCGATTTCCTGCGGCACATACTCTTCCGTCGTCGTCTGCGACATGAACTGCATCAGATTGTCATAATCCGCCGCCAAATCCGCGAAGTTCTGGACGACAGGCACTTGCATCGCCGTTTCCAGCAGAATCGCCAGCCGATTGACCAGCTGTTCGTTCGTCAGCGTGAACGTACACACCTGTATCACCGGGTCACAGCCTTCGAGCTGCTCCGTCACAGGGTCAATCGTCATGGACGGCTGATATTCCGCCAAGCGGCGCTGCATCTCCGTAAAGTCAATCGCCGCAAGGCTATTCAGCACTTCTTCCGCCTGCACGTTTTCCGTGAAGAGGGGATTTTTGAGTACCTTCGCCGTCATTGCGCCCATCTGTCCCACCTGCGCAATCTGCTCCGCGTAGTACCCAGAGGATACCGTCTCGTTGATGACTTCCGCCGTAAGACCGCGCTGGCTGAGCTGCTGGCGGTACACCAGCTCCCCGAAATGCTGCATGTCCTCGTCGAGGTTCAGATACAGCGTCTCGCCCAGCAGGTCACTGCTGACATAGACATCCGCGCCGCTGAACTGCACGGCATAATCGACAATAGGCTGGTCGTTCAGCGTCACCTCATAGGCGGCTGACGTTGTCCCCTGCTGATAGACTATCACCCGCAGGGCATCCAGAAAGTCATTTACGGCTTTTTCCTCCGCTTCGTCGATGTCCGCCCCCAGCACCTTCGCATTGAAGTCTTTCAGGAAAATGACTGTCCTTGTCGCGCCGGGCGCACTTTCCTCCGCAAAACCACACATCGGCACCAGCATCGCCAGCGTCAGCAGAATCGCAAGCAGCTTCTTCATTCGTCAGCCTCCTTGACATTCGTTTGTGCGCTTTTCAGCATTCCATTACCATTATATCAAAAAAAACACCTGTTGCAAGCGAATATGCGCAAGTTTTACAATTCCGTGCCCCAAAGATGCAAATTTGCGCCTGAAAGCGCAGCTTCGCGGAAAAATGCTTGATGCCGTCATGCAAAATTTCTGTGAATGGCGCAAAAGCCCGCTTTCCCCTCTTGTGAAGCGCGAAAAAATATGCTACAATAGATAGAGTATTCCGGATTACTGAAAGGAGCTAATTCGCATGGAATTTCTGACCAAGCTTTTGGGCATCGCCACCGCCGTTGCGGAAACCACCACCACCACCGGTGCTGCCGACCCTGCCGCCGTCACCGCGGATTCGGCCGCTGGCGGCATTGTCGGTATTCTCTTCAGCCTTCTGCCGCTGCTGCTGGTTTTCGTCCTGATGTACTTCATGATGATTCGCCCGGAGAAGAAGCGCCGCAAGAAGGAGCAGGACATGCTCGCGTCCCTGAAGAAGGGCGACCGCGTGTGCACCATCGGCGGCATCTACGCCACCATCGAGAGCATCAAGGACGACACCATCACCCTGAGCGTCGGCAAGGGCGACCAGACGATGGTTGTTGCGCGCTGGGCGATTCGCTCGGTGGAAGATGTGACCATCGAGAACGAGACCGAATCCTTGAACTAATCGCAAAATTCCCGGCTTCGTGCCGGGTTTTTTTGTGCCCGATTTTCCCGCCGCGCATATGCTGGGAGTGAACAGCTCACACGATGGGAGGAATCGCCATGAATCAGCGTCCGAATTGCTGCCGTCCCATGCCGCCGCAAGCGCCTTGCCCGTCCAGACCACCTTGCCCGTCTTGTCCACCGACGCAGAAGGGCGTTTTATTGCCGCGAATCCTCGCCAGCGGGCGGGAGTGGCAGCGCCGCGCGTGTGTGGCGCTGTACGTCGGCGGTTTGCCGGAGGATGCGAACGGGCGATTGCAGCTCGTCGGCGTTACGGCGTGCGGTGACGCGGATTGGGAGATTGCGCCGTACCAAGAACCGCGCCCGTGCGGCTGCCGCGGATGCCGACCGTCTCGACCCGCGCCGTGCCTTCTGCGGGTGAATATTCCGATTGTTTGCCAAGTGCAGGCGGAGTGCGGGCAGGTTTTGCGCGGCGAAAGTGTGCTGACAACGGATGTTGCGCTGCCGATTCGCTGTGTGCAGGCGGAATGCTGGCGCAACCAGATGATGGTGCTGCCGTGTGTTCGGCTGATTGACGGCGGCGCGCCTGTGTGTGCGGATGACTGCCGTCCCCCTGTGTTTGATTGCACGATTGAGCTGCTCGTCGAAGCCTACATGACACGATGGGAAGCGTGCGGCACCCCTGCGCCGACTTGTCCGGATTTGCCGCTATTCCCCCCGCCGCCGTTCGGGTGACAAGGGCGTTGGAAGACCCAAGGGGCTTTGCCCCTTGCCCCCAGCAGGGACGCTGTCCCTGCACCCTGCAAGGGAGAATGAAACGGGACGAAGTCCCCTCCCTTGACCCTTTCGCGCGATTCAGTTGGTGACAACTGCACACTATGCCCGCGTGTTTATCCACCTTGCGCCGCAAATTCCGTTCCCCAAACGCCGCTTTTCCCACATTGCAGCAGGTAATGGCGAAGGCGTCCAGAGGGCGACCGCAGACTTCGTCTGTTTCCATTGCCC
>ULUY01053305.1_pt1 | contig 33417 bp, 25 predicted proteins | sample 1959031 | NCBI WGS metagenome assembly ULUY01 (sample SAMEA4835774, study PRJEB28245) | human gut metagenome | biome: gut microbiome; material: fecal sample | place: Denmark | collected 2008
CTCCTGCAACCCCGCCACCTTCGCCCGCGACGCGAAAATCCTCTCCTCCCTGGGCTATCGCCTCATCAAGGTGCAGCCGGTGGACATGTTCCCCCAGACCACGCACATTGAAACGGTATCCCTGCTGGTAAAGGAGTAAGGGAATACCATTTCCTGCGGGAAAATTCAGTTGTTGCAAAATTTGCAACAACTGCTGCTGACGAAAAAATCTATCAGGTGGAATACTATAATCTGGATATGATTATTTCAGTCGGTTATCGTGTGAAGTCCAAACGGGGCACACAGTTTCGTATTTGGGCAACCGGAATCCTGAAGAATATATGCGGAAAGGGTTTGCTTTGTATGATGAGCGTTTGAAAAATTTAGTAGGCGGCAGATACTTCAAGAAACTGTTGGAACGAATCCGGTCTATCGCCTCATTAAGGTGCGCCGGTGGATATGTTTCCCAGGCTACTCACATTGAAACGGTATCCCTGCTGGTAAAGGAATAAGGGAACAGAACCGGTCGGAAATTCGACTGGTTAACATTTATTGAGCTTTCAGGGGAGACTGACAGAATGTCATTATATGGAAAAAATCTCGGGAAAACGATTTCTCTGTACCTGATGGACGGTACCGCGTCAGGAAGATGGCAGGTGACATTGGTTAACTGGAGCGGAATTGTTTATGGGATTCCGCACAGCGAACTGAAAAAATGCATCGGGATGGCGGAATTGAATACGCCGGGCGTATATTTTCTTTTCGGAAGAGACGACAGGACGGGAAAGCCTTTTGTCTATGTGGGAGAAGCGGATGATACATACAAGCGTCTGCTCCAGGAGCACTCCTTTGAAAAAAGAGGGGATTACTGGACAGAGGCGATTGTCCTGGTTACGCCGGACGGTACACTGGAAAAAGGACGCATTAAATATCTGGAAAATCGATTCTATCAAATCGCAGTAGAGGCAAAGCAGTACATTGTAAAAAACAAAAATACGCCCAAACAGTCACCTCTTCCTCAGAGCGTCCGGGATGCGATGGAAGAATTCCTTTTAACGGCAAGACTTATTCTTTCTGCTTTGAGGTATAGAGTATTTGAACCGTTGGTATGGGAAAAGCAGCCTGCATCGAAGGCTCAGGCGTACAATCCGCTTCCCGCGGAAGAACAGGAAGAGAATCTTTTGTATTTTGATAAAGGGAAAGGAAAGGCTGTCGGACGGATTACTTCTGAAGGATTTTGGGTGCTGAAGGGAAGCTATATTAATTCGGTTACTGCCAGTCATCTGAGTGCAGGTGTCAAAGCAAAGCGGGCAGAATATGCTTCCCGTATTGACCGGAAAGGAATCTTGCAGGAAGATGTCTGTTTCGGAAGTCCGTCCTTTGCAGCTGCTTTTGTTTGCGGATACAGTGTCAGCGGACTGCAGGCCTGGAAAAATAAGGATGGGATTTCCTTAAAGGAAATCAATGCAGAAACGGATAGCTCCCCCAAGACGGGTACGGATGTAAATCAGGAAAAGGGAAATACAGCTTCCGTGGTAGAAGTGTCCTCACCGGAGCCGGAAATCCTTCATCTGGCATCCCGTACGATTTCCGTATGGGGATATCGCAAGGGGGACGGGTTTGTCATCTGCAAAGGCTCGGGCTTCCGCACCGAAGCGAGAGTTTCCTGCGCCGGTTGGATTTTGAAACTTCGTGAGAATTTGCTGAAAGAGAAAAAGGTGCAGAACGGTGTATTTACGGAAGATGTTTTCTTTAAAAGTACCTCTGCGGCGGCTGCCTGTGCGGCAGGCGGAACCATGAACGGAAGAAAAGAGTGGAAGTACGCTGACGGGAAAAGCATCAGTGAACGGGACGAAGAATAGGATTTTTGACACGTTCAGTCAATGAAACAGACAATCCAAAAGGCGCAGTGCGGTTCTATTGCCGTGCTGTGCCTGTTGGATTTTACAGGATATTTCCCTGGAAGCAAAATAAAGAGCAGTCCGGAGACTGCTCTTTATTTTTACCATATATATATTAGGAGAGAGAATAATGGTCTTGGCAATGATTTGAGACTTAAGATAATTTCCTTTCGTTATATTCCACAGCGGATTTCAGATCGAACCGATTGGAAACGAAACCGTAGAGGGTCCAGCCGAGGAAGGTAACGATGGCTCCGTAGGTCATGGCTTCGAAGCCGGATGCGTAGCAGGCATACAGGCTGTAGACGGAAGCAATGAGAGCAATGAAAGTGGTGGATTTCAGTTCGCTTCCGTAGCGCTGAGCTGCCTTCATGATGACAATGACTGCGGCCATGGAGAGCAGGTACGGCATGATGTTGGTGATAACTGCCAGGTTAACCAGCGTTTCGAACTGTTCGTTCAGCGACGGATTGATGGTCATAAGGCTCATGCAGGATTGTACGGCGGTGATGATGACCATACCGACAATCGGAGCGGCCTTGGAGGTCACCTTGCTGAATGCCTTGGGGAAGTAGCCGTCATCGGCACCGGCCTTGAATACATTGGCGATGGTGAACTGCCAGCCCAGGAGAGAGCCGAAGCAGGACATAACCATGAGGCCCATGATGACCCGGCCGACGGTGGGTCCGAACATGGAAGCGAATACATAACCGAAGGGGGCAACGCTTGTTACGATTTCTTCTGCGGGAACGATGCCGAAGATGATATTGGTGGAGAGAATGTAGCAGGCTGCTGCAAGGAGGGTGCCTCCGAGTACCGCTCTCGGTACATTCTTTTCCGGATTATCGACAGCATCCGCATTGGCACAGGCGGATTCCATACCGAGGAATGCCCAGAGTGTCATGGTGATGGCGTTGTTGGCTGCATCGGTGAAAGGCAGGTCATGAATGTTCCAGTTGGCCATGTACATGTCGCCGGAGAACCAGAACCAGCCGAAGATGGACAGGCCGATGCAGGGAACGATGACGCCCCATACCGTGATGGAGGAAACCTGGCCGGTGTACTTCGGACCGCCGAAGTTCAGCACGGTTGCCAGCCACAGGGTGAAAATGGTCCACACGCAGGTCATTACAGGTGTCAGGGAAACGTCAAGGAACTGGGAGCCGTATCCCACTGCGGAGATGGCAATCGCGATATTGGCGAAAAGAAGGGAAACACCGTAGGTGTAGTTGGCCATGAAGTTGCCGGCTTTGCCGAATGTGTATTCCGCATAGCCGCCCATGCCGCCGCCTCTTCTGCTGTACATGCCGCATTTTGCGAAGGCATAGGCGAGGCACATGGAACCGACGGCGGTGACGAGCCAGGAAACGATAGAGAGCGCACCTACCTGGGCCAGCTTGGAGGGGAGCATGATGATGCCCGATCCCATCATGTTGACGGCAGTAAGGATGGTCAGCTGCAGGACGCTCATTTTATTTGCAGATTGACTCATAATTTACTCCTTTGGAAACTTATGACAGCAGAGTCGGAGGGATCCGATGAGCTGCTGATGATTTATTTTTCATAGGTCTTGTCCAGCACATAGCCGTAAGCGCGTTTGCGGCCGTCCGGCTCGGTCTGGATATAGACGCCCTGGATTTCCGGTGCGAAGCCCGGCAGCTGGTTGATGCCTTCCACGAGGATCAGGAAGTACTGCTGTGCGGTCCTGGACCATCTTTCACCGGGCTGTACGCAGAGTACTCCCGGAGGATAGGGAAGAGCGCCTTCAAGGGCAATGCGTCCTTCTGCTTCTTCCAGCGGAACCAGTTCGCCGTGGCCGCGGACGAATTCGAAATTGGCTTCCTGCGGATTCATGGCGTATTTCGGGAAGTAGTCCTGCAGGAAGAGTTCCTTCTGCAGGGTGGAAACGTTTCTGACCTTGTAGAAGTCATGCATTTCCTGGCAAAGCTGACGGATGGTGTAGCCTCTGTATTTTTCTTCATACGCATGATAGATGGTCGGCAGAACGTCCTTCATCGGAGCGTCCTCATCGATGAGCTGTTCAAAGCGGACGAACTTGGCGATCAGATCATCCATCTTGGTCTTGGTTTCCGCAGGCGTCATGAGGAAGAGGATATCGTTCAGATCGTTCTTTTCCGGGATGATGCCGTTTTCACGGAGATAGTTGCAGAGGATGTTGCCGGGGATGCCGAAATCTTCATAGCCGCCGGTTTCGACATTGATGCCGGAGGTTACGAACTGGAGCTTCATCGGATCGATGAAGTACTGACCTTCGCCGTAGCCTTCAAAGGAGTGCCATTTTGCACCCGGTTCGAGAGCCCAGTACTTGAGGTCGCGGGCCATATCCTCGGTATCGCAGTCTTCCCACTTTTTGCCGTCAATGGTCGGCGGTACGAGCGGGCGGATGTAATGGCAGCGGCGGAGAACTTCCTTGCGGGTGTCGATGACGAGCTTCAGCGTATCGTCCCAGAGCTTGCGACCCGCAGCGCCTTCATGAATCTTGGCATTGACGTCCAGTGCAGCGAAGAGCTGGTACAGCGGAGAGGTGGAAGCATGCATCATGAATGCATTGTTTACACGCTTATGCGGTACATAGCGGTCCTGACCCTTGATATGGGAGTCCTTTTTGTGAATCTGGGAGGTCATGGAGAAGCCGGCCTGCTGTTTGTGAACAGACTGGGAAACAAAGATGCCGGGATCTTCCGGTCCGAGATCCAGAAGCAGCGGGCTGCAGTCCTTCATCATGGGGATGAACTGTTCATAGCCGACCCATGCGGAGTCGAAGAAGATGTAGTCGCACAGATGGCCGATGCGGTCAACGACCTGGCGGGCATTGTAGATGCAGCCGTCATAGGTGCCGAGCTGGATGACAGCCAGTCGGATCGGGCGTTTTGCCTTTGCCTTTTCCGGGTCCTTTTCTGCAATCAGGCTGCGCAGATATTCCTCATCGAAGCAGTGGTCGAGGATTCCGCCGATGGAGCCGTAGGGGTTGCGCGCTGTTTCCAGGTAAATCGGGACAGCGCCGGCCTGAACCAGTGCGCCGTGGGAAACGGATTTATGGTTGTTTCTGTCATACAGGACGATATCGCCGGGAGCGAGTACGGCATTCAGTATGACTTTATTGGAAGTGGAGGTGCCGTTCAGTACGAAATAGGTCTTGTCAGCATTGTATACGCGGGCAGCATGCTTCTGTGCAGTCAGCGCCGGACCTTCGTGAATGAGCAAATCGCCCATGGCCACATCGGCATTGCAGAGATCGGCTCTGAATACGTTTTCGCCGAAGAAATCGTACATTGCCCGGCCGGCAGGATGCTTGCAGAAGAACTGGCCGCCCTGATGACCGGGGCAGTCGAACTGGGAATAGCCGTTTTCCACGTATTTTTTCAAATCCTTGAAGAAAGGCGGGAGAATCGTGTCTTCGTATCTGGATGCAGCGCTTTCGATCTGACGCTGGTAAAGAGCACGGTTGTTCGGGCTCAGATCCATTACACGATATACGCTGTCAAGAGCTGTACCTGCCTCTGCCGTGCCTGTGTTGATCAGGAAAACCGGAATGCCGAAATCCTTGATCTTCGGGCACTGAAGTACGGAAGTATCCTCATCCGTAATCACGACGGCGGCTACGTCGGTGTAGTCTGTGTCAGCTGTATTGGCGATTTCTCTGCCTTCCACCGGGCCGAATGCAGCCAGTGCTTTTTCTGTGTAGGCGATTTTGAATTGACTCAAGATAGAACCTCCTGTCTCATGGACAACAGATATGAATTTGTGAGCATCCGGATACATGGAGGAAGTAAGGCTGATCCCTTATCTTCCCGTCTGTGGGATATCATAGTGGATGGGACAGGAGGTATCCAATAGGACTTCCTGATTGGATTGACTGGAAGCGGGGAAATGATACCGAAAAGGAAAGGATTCCGTAAAAAGCAGATTGAATGATACGGAAAACGTATGGGTATTTATGAGGGAATCCGACGGGGGCTTTGCCAATGCAAAAAGCTGTCCCGGCGGCATCCGGAGCCGAAAGGGAGAAAAAGGAATAAAGATCAGCCGAAAAAAGCACGGATGGCCCGGAAAGGGGACAGGGCCGGATTTTTTATATTTATACGGAAAATGTATAAAACAGATAAAAAGGCCGGCGGATTTATAGGAATTGGACATGAATGAAAAAACAGGGAAAAAAGGGGGATTTTTGGGAAAAATAAAAAAGACATGGGGGAAAACCCATGTCTCTGTCTTTGTCTCAGTGCTTTTTCAGGAGGCCTGCCTGTTCGTAAATGAAATCGCGGAAATGCTGGATAAAATAATTCCGCAGGATATGAACATAAATATTGGATTCATCCGCAGGCGATGCGGCAGTGCTTTTGAGAGTGATGTACCGGTAGAGTCCGTTTTCCGAAATGGGAAGAAAGGAAACATCTTTCGACTGGAGCATATGCCAGCAGTACTGCGGCACCACGGTGACACCCAGTCCGGAAAGAATGAATTCGGAAATGGTCTCCGGATTTTCACTGTAGGCAATGGAATGGAGATTGATGCCCTGCTCCTTACAGTAGGAGGAAATGATATCACGTACGGCAAATCCGTCGGGAAGAGAAATGAAATTGGTGTGGAGGAAATCCTTCAGATCGGCGAAGGGGCGGCCTGCATAGGGATTGTCGCTCCGTATGGCCAGTACCAGCGGTTCCCGGAAAAGAGTCAGCGTGGATTCATCTTCTATGGGAGCCGCGCTGGTGGCCAGTATGAGCTGCGGCGCCGGCGTATCCGGCCGGTCCTGCACCGGAGCCCCGTTGGCGTAGTGCTGCATGACATTGATATGGATGTCGGGGCGGTCCTTCTGGAATCGACGCAGAAAGGGGATAACGATCAGAGAAGCCGTATTGTAGGCAAAAGAGACAGTATGCTGCTGAATGGTCTGTGCATCCTGGAGGGCCTTTTTCATTTCTTCCAGATCATGCAGGAAAATAGTGGCGTAATTGAAAACAATCTGTCCGTAGGGAGTGAGTCGGATATTCCGGCCGTCCCGCTGAAAAAGCGGAACGCCCAGCTCTTCCTCCATGCTGCGGATGGTCCGGGAAAGGGAGGGCTGTGCGATATGAAGCTCCTTTGCCGCATGGGTCAGATGCTGCAGCTCTGCGGCCTTTTTGAAATACAGTAAAGATGAGAAACCCAGATTCATAATGAGACTCCTATATATGGCGATATATAATTAAAGTTTTGAAAAAGTCCTTCTTTAAATTATTTATTATATATATATTATAAAACAAAATAGGGTGGTAGAACAAAATAAAACAGGCGATTCTATGAAAATTTTAGAAAATATTAAACCAAAATTAACAATTTTTGTGGAATATATTTGCAAATCATTTCCTTTTGCAGCCGGTTCCGGACAGCAGGAAATGAAAAATTCATCCTTTCACGGAAATTTTGTCATCGTTCGGGAAGAAAATGTTTGACACGGCATGAAAAGCTGTGATATGATGCTTCCAACTTCATAGAACAAACCGTTGAAGCGGAGATAACGGCAATCATGCCTTCACAGAGAACCTGCGGTGATGAGAGTCAGGTAAGAAACAAGTTGTCAAATGGACCGCTGAGGGCGCAGTCAAACGGGAGGAGACTTCCGGAGTATTCTGCGACGTGGGGCTTACGTCAGTAGCCGGGGATATGTTGGTATCCCGCTGAGTGCACGGGTCATGCCGTGAATCAAGGTGGCACCGCGAATAGTGTCGGAATTATTCGTCCTTGACAGAGGATTTTTTCTGTCGGGACGTTTTTTTGTGGCTTTCCTGCCGGAGAAATCCGGTCGGGGAAGCCTTTTTCTTTTTCAGGAGGATGCAGTGATGGTATTTTTCAGACGATGGCGCGCTTTCTGCGCCGGAAAGAAGCAGGAAATCAGAATCATGTAAAAAGTTTATGAATGAATGGATTGGGAGGTGCTGTCCATGAAAATTCTGCCGGCTCTGGAGGAGGTCAGGCGGATAGCGGGGGACGGCCGGTATAATACGGTTCCGGTCAGCTGTGAAATCCTTTCCGATTTCACGACACCCATCGAAACGCTGAAAGTCCTGAAAAATGTATCGGATCACTGTTATATGCTCGAATCGGCCCGGGCGGATGAGACCTGGGGACGGTATACGTTCCTCGGCTTCGACCCGAAGCTGGAAATTGTCTGCAAGGGCGGGGAGGTGAAGATCGGCGGCCGTACGGTCCGGACGGATCATCCGTCGGACTGCATCCGGGAGGTCCTGGAGGAATACCGGAGTCCCCGGCTGGAGGGGCTTCCGCCTTTCACGGGCGGACTGGCGGGATATTTCTCCTACGATTATTTCAGGTACAGCGAGCCTGCCGCGGTGTGCGGCGGAGAGGACAGCGAAGGCTTCCGGGATGCGGACCTCATGCTTTTTGATAAGGTCATCGCCTTCGACCATGTCCGTCAGAAAATCATCCTGATCGTCCATGTGCCGCTGCGGGATGCAGAGGCAGGATACAGAAAAGCAGAGGCGGAGCTGAAAAAGCTGGCGGCGCTGCTCCGGAAAGGAAAGAAAAAGGAAGAGCCGGGCGGACGGCTGACGGGAGAAATCACACCCCTGTTCCGCCGGGAGGAATTCTGCCGCATGGTGGAAAAGGCAAAGCGGTATATCCGGGAGGGCGATATTTTCCAGATTGTCCTGTCGAACCGGCTGAGTGCACCCTTTGAGGGAAGTCTGCTGAATGCGTACCGCATGCTCCGCACAGTGAATCCTTCCCCGTACATGTTCTATTTCTCGGGGACGGACCTGGAGGCGGCAGGAGCATCGCCGGAAACGCTGGTGAAGCTGGAAAACGGCGTGCTCCGTACATTCCCGCTGGCGGGGACCCGGCGGAGAGGCCGGACGGAAGAGGAGGACCGGGCGCTGGAGGCGGAGCTGCTTTCCGATGAAAAGGAGCTGGCAGAGCACAATATGCTGGTGGACCTGGGCCGCAACGATCTGGGAAAAATCAGCCGGTTCGGCACGGTGCAGGTGGAGAAATTCCATTCCGTGGAGCGGTTCTCCCATGTGATGCACATCGGCTCGGCGGTGCGGGGCGAAATCCGGGAGGACCGGGACGCACTGGATGCCGTAGAGGCCCTGCTTCCCGCGGGCACCCTTTCCGGGGCGCCGAAAATCCGGGCATGTCAGCTGATCGGAGAGCTGGAAAACAATAAAAGAGGAATCTACGGAGGCGCTGTGGGGTACATCGGCTTCACGGGAAATATGGATGCCTGCATTGCCATCCGCATTCTGTATAAGAAAAACGGAAAGGTATTTGTCAGATCGGGCGCGGGCATCGTGGCCGATTCGGTCCCGGAGAAGGAATATGAGGAATGCCTGAACAAAGCGCGGGCTTCCCTCCGGGCATTGGAGCTGGCACAGGAGGCGGACCATGAATTTGCTGATTGACAGTTACGACAGTTTTTCCTGGAACCTTTTCCAGCTGGCAGGGACAATCGAGCCGGATATCCGGGTGATCCGGAATGATGACATGACCGCAGAGGAAATCCGGGCGCTGCGCCCCGCGCACATCATCCTTTCCCCGGGGCCGGGACGGCCGGAGGAGGCAGGGGTTCTCATCGATGCGGTGAGGAAGATTCATGACATTCCCATCCTGGGAGTCTGCCTCGGCCATCAGGCTGTCTGCCGGGCCTTCGGCGCTTCCGTGACCTATGCGGGGCGGCTGATGCACGGCCGGCAGTCGGAGGTGCGGCTCGATACGGACTGTCCGCTTTTTGCGGGATGTCCGGAAAGCGTGCCTGCCGCACGGTACCATTCGCTGGCGGCGGATGCGGCGACACTGCCGCCGGAGCTGAAAGTGACCGCCCTGGCCGATGACGGAGAAATCATGGCGGTGCAGCACAGAGAATACCCGATTTACGGAGTGCAGTTTCATCCGGAGTCCGTCATGACGCCGGACGGAGAACGGATGCTCCGGAACTTCCTGAAGGAGATGTGAAACATGATCAGAGAAGCCATTGCAAGAATTGTCAGCAAGGAAGACCTCACCTATGAGGAAGCCTATGCCGTAATGAATGAAATCATGAGCGGGAAAACGACGGTCACGCAGAATGCAGCCTTCCTGGCGGCGCTTTCCACGAAGAGCACCCGGGCGGAAACCATTGAGGAAATTGCAGGCTGTGCGGCGGCCATGAGAGAGCATGCGGTCAGAGCGGAGACAGGCATGGACGTGATTGATATCGTCGGGACCGGCGGAGACGGCGCGCACACCTTCAATATTTCCACCACGGCGGCGGTTGTTGCGGCGGCAGGGGGCATGAAGGTGGCCAAACACGGAAACCGGGCGGCCTCCTCCCTGTGCGGGACAGCGGACTGCCTGGAAGCGCTGGGCGTGAACATCGACCAGAGCCCGGAGAAATGCCGGGAGCTGCTGAAAAAGACCGGCCTGTGCTTCTTCTTTGCCCAGAAATACCATACGTCCATGAAGTATGTCAGCGCTGTCCGCAAGGAGCTCGGATTCCGAACCGTGTTCAATATCCTCGGGCCTCTTACCAATCCGGCCTCGCCGTCCATGCAGCTTCTCGGCGTGTACGACGGCTATCTGGCGGAGCCGCTGGCGCAGGTCCTGGCCGGACTGGGCGTCCGCCGGGGCATGGTGGTGTACGGGCAGGATAAGATGGATGAAATTTCCCTGAGCGCCCCGACCTCGGTCTGCGAAATCCGGGACGGGTGGTTCCGGTCCTCGGTCATTGCTCCCGAAGACTTCGGCTTTGACCGGTGCACGAAGGAAGACCTGCGGGGCGGCACGCCGGAGGAAAATGCAAAGATTACCCTGTCGATTCTGCAGGGTGAAAGAGGCCCCCGGAGAAATGCGGTGCTGATGAATGCAGGGGCGGCGCTGTACATCGGGGATAAAGCGCCGTCCGTGAAGGAAGGCATTGCCCTGGCGGCGGAGCTGATTGATTCCGGCAAGGCGCTGGAAACACTTCACCGGTTTGCCGAAGAAAGCCGGAAGCCGGAGGAGGAGCCATGACGATCCTGGAAGAAATTGCCGCTTATGCCCGGGAAAGAACGGCCGCAGCGGAACGGAAAATGCCGCTCGCGGACATCCGGCGGCGGGCGGAGGAAATGCCCCGGGGAGACTTTTCCTTTGAAAAGGCGCTGAGAAAGCCCGGCCTTTCCCTGATCTGCGAATGCAAGAAAGCCTCGCCCTCCCGGGGACTGATTGCTCCGGACTTCCCCTATGCGCAGATTGCCCGGGAATATGAGGCGGCCGGGGCGGACTGCATTTCCGTCCTGACCGAGCCGAAATGGTTCCTCGGGAGGGATGAATACCTGGAGGAAATCGCTTCCGCCGTATCCGTTCCCTGTCTGCGGAAGGATTTCACCGTGAATGAATACATGATTTATGAAGCCCGTCTCCTGGGCGCTTCGGCAGTGCTCCTGATTGTTTCCCTGCTGTCGGAGGCGCAGCTGCGGGAATATCTCGGTCTCTGCCGGGAACTGGGGCTTTCCGCACTCACGGAAGCGCACAGTGCGGAGGAAATCGGCACTGCTGTCCGGGCGGGCGCTTCGGTGATCGGCGTGAACAACCGGAATCTCCGGGATTTCTCCGTCGATACGGGAAACAGCGCGGCGCTCCGGGAGCTGGTTCCGCCGGGGGTGCTGTTCGTTTCCGAAAGCGGCGTGACCGGTGCGGCGGATACGGAAAAGCTCCGGGAAATCGGGGCGGATGCGGTGCTTGTGGGAGAAGCGCTGATGCGGGCATCGGATAAGAAAGCAAAAATCCGGGAACTGCGGGGTGAACCATGACGAAGATCAAATTCTGCGGGCTGTCCCGGCCCTGCGACATAGAAGCGGCCAATCGGATCAGGCCGGATTATATCGGATTCGTATTTGCGGAAAAAAGCCGGCGGTATATTACCCCGGAAAAGGCGGGGGAGCTGAAACGGCTGCTCGCACCGGGCATCCTGACCGTGGGCGTACTGGCCGATGCGGAGCTCCGGGATGCGGCGGAGCTGCTGAAAAGCGGTCTGATCGACATGGCGCAGCTTCACGGCAGCGAAAGTGAAAGCTATGCGGAGCAGCTGCGGCGGCTCTCCGGCCGTCCTGTCATCCGGGCTTTTCCGGTACGGACGGAAGAGGATGTGCGGAGGGCAGAGGGCAGCAGTGCCGATTATATCCTGCTCGATTCCGGCGCCGGCACGGGGAGGACCTTTGACTGGGAGCTTCTGAAAGGGCTCCGGCGGCCCTATTTCCTGGCCGGAGGGCTCAGCCCGGACAATGCGGAAGAAGCGGTCCGGCGGCTGCACCCCTATGCCGTGGATGTCAGCTCGGGCATTGAGACCGGGGGAAAAAAGGACGGAAGAAAAATGGCGGCCTTTGCAGTCGCAGTCAGAAAGGGAGGAAAATGATGAGCAATCCAAGAGGGCGGTTCGGGATTCACGGCGGGCAGTACATTCCGGAAACGCTGATGCATGCCGTGACAGAGCTGGAAAAGGCCTATGATTTCTATAAAAACGATCCGGAATTTCAGAGAGAGCTCACGGAGCTTCTGAATGAATACGCAGGGAGGCCGTCCAGGCTGTATTTTGCGAAAAAGATGACGGAGGACCTCGGCGGAGCGAAGATTTACCTCAAACGGGAAGACCTGAACCATACAGGCGCACACAAAATCAACAATGTACTCGGCCAGGCCCTTCTGGCAAAGAAAATGGGAAAGACCCGGCTCATTGCGGAGACAGGCGCAGGACAGCACGGCGTTGCCACCGCCACGGCTGCCGCCCTGATGGGCATGGAATGCGTGGTATTCATGGGAAAGGAAGACACCGTCCGCCAGGCCCTCAATGTATACCGCATGAAACTTCTCGGTGCTTCGGTCATCCCGGTCAGCACGGGAACGGGGACGCTCAAGGATGCCGTATCGGAGGCCTTCCGGGAATGGACCTCCCGCATTGACGATACCCACTACTGCCTCGGCTCCGTCATGGGGCCCCATCCTTTCCCGACTATCGTCCGCGATTTCCAGGCGGTGATTTCCCGGGAAATCCGGGAGCAGATCCTGGAAAAGGAAAGACGGCTGCCCGATGCGGTCATTGCCTGCGTGGGCGGCGGCTCGAATGCCATCGGCAGCTTTTACCATTTCATCCCCGATAAGGACGTCCGCCTGATCGGCTGCGAGGCTGCCGGACGGGGAGCGGATACGCCGGAAACGGCCGCCACCATTGCCACGGGGCGTCTCGGGATTTTCCACGGCATGAAATCCTATTTCTGCCAGGATGACCACGGGCAGATTGCACCGGTCTATTCCATTTCCGCCGGGCTGGACTATCCGGGCATCGGGCCGGAGCATGCCTACCTTCACGACATCGGCAGAGCGGAGTATGTGCCGGTCACCGATGAAGAGGCGGTCGAAGCCTTTGAATACCTGGCGCGGACCGAGGGCATCATTCCCGCCATCGAGTCGGCCCATGCCGTGGCCCATGCGATGAAAATCGCCCCGGAAATGGGACGGGACCGGATTCTTGTCATTACGATTTCAGGCAGAGGCGACAAGGACTGCGCCGCCATTGCCCGCTACAGAGGGGAGGATATCCATGAGTAACATCGGGAAAGCATTTGCAGACGGAAAAGCCTTTATCGCTTTTATTACCTGCGGAGATCCGGACACGGAAACCACATTGAAATCCGTCCTGGCTGCGGCGGAAAACGGAGCGGACCTGATCGAGCTGGGCATTCCCTTTTCCGATCCCACCGCAGAGGGGCCGGTTATCCGGGAAGCCAGTGAAAGAGCGCTCCGGGGCGGCATTACCGCCGACAAAATTTTTGACCTTGTCCGGGAAATCCGGAAAAGCACGGACATTCCCCTCGTATTCATGACCTATGCCAATGTGGTCTTTTCCTACGGGACGGAGCGCTTCCTGGAAACCTGCCGGGATATCGGCATAGACGGGCTCATTCTGCCCGACGTGCCCTTTGAGGAAAGAGAGGAATTCCTGCCTGCGTGCCGGAAGTACGGCGTGGACTGGATTTCCTTCATCGCGCCGACTTCGGGGGAACGGATCGCCGGGATAGCCCGGGAGGCGGAGGGCTTCCTCTACGTCGTTTCCAGTCTGGGCGTGACGGGGGAACGGGAAAAGATCGGGACGGACCTGGCTTCCGTCATCGGCGAAGCCCGGAAATATACCTCCGTGCCCTGTGCGGTGGGCTTCGGGATTTCCACGCCGGAGCAGGCCGGGGAAATGGGAAAGCTCGCCGACGGGGTCATCGTAGGCTCCGCCATCGTGAGACTTCTGGCGGAGTACGGCAGAGAAGCACCGGCGCAGATCGGCCGGTACGTAAGGTCCATGAAGGAAGCCCTGCGGTAAGGGGCGCCGGACAGACCGGGCATGCGAAAAGCGGAGACATTTCCGGAAGGGAGCGTCTCCGCTTTTGCTGTTTTCTTATACGGCTGCAGGAAAAGGATCCCTGCCGGCGGGCATCATTTCAGATACTTATGGAAGAAATCGAAGAGCGTCTGCCAGGGAATGACATCCACGCGGTCGTACAGATCGACATGGCCTGCATTCGGGACGAGCACGAGCTCCTTCGGCTCGGCAGCGAGACGGTATGCATCCTCGCTGAATTCACGGGAATGGGCATCCGTGCCGGCGATGAAGAGCAGCGGCCGGGGAGAAATGGTGTCGATATCGTTGAAGGGGTAGAAATTCATAAGCTTCACATTGCTTGTGAGGAGCGGATGGGTGTTCGTGCGGTCGGAAGCGCCGCGGCTTGTGCGGTAGTAATCGTAGAATTCGCGGGCCACAGCGGGGGAATTTTCATCCACATGCTCCGGCGTGCCGCTCGTGTAGGCGGCGGGAGCGCCTGCATATTCCCGGCCGCGCTGAGCGGCGGCTTCTTCAAGGATGGCCTTCCGCTGAGCGAGAGTCTGGCTTTCCCGCAGGCCGGAACGGGTGGCCTTGCCCATGTCGTACATGCTCACCGTGGCGATGGCTTTGAGGCGCGGGTCGATCTTCGCCTCCGCTACGGCGTAGCTGCCGCTGCCGCAGATGCCGATGACGCCGATATGGTCCCTGTCCACGAAGGAAAGCGTATCCAGATAGTCCGCGGCGGCGCTGAAGGTCTCCGCATACATTGTGGGGTCTACTGCATTCCGCGGCATGCCCTCGGAGCCGCCCCAGAAGGACAGATCCACTGTGAGGGTCACGAAGCCCTGCTCAGCCATTTTCTGGGCGTAAAGATTGGCGCTCTGCTCGCGCACGGCTCCCATGGGATGGCCTACAATGACGGCAGGATAGTGCTTGCTGCGGTCCATGTCCTTCGGCGTGAAGAGCGTCCCTTCCATTTTCATCTGATAAATATTATGGAAGGTGACGGTTTCGGAATCGAGACGGCCGCTCACATAGAAATTGTCGGCCCCGCGGGAGAGATCGCCTGTTTCGGCCAGGGGAAGCGGACGGGGAACGGCAGTATTGGCCGCATCTGCGGCAGAGGAGAAGCTGCAGAGAACGCCGCAGGCGAGAGCGGCGAAGAGAAGGCTGGAAAGTTTCATGGGATACTCCTTTCTGAAATTCATAATCCATAAAGGATCGGTATGATTTCATTGTAGGAATTGATCCGGGAAATAGCCAATACCTGTTTTTACTGTGCGCCTATGCTCCGCAGGCATAGGGCGGAATATAAAAAATGTCCGCTGCGGCGGACGGTCTGTATACCGGAGCATATGAAAAGCGGAGACCTTTCCGGGAAGGAGGCCTCCGCTTTTTTGTTTGCTTCTGGCAGGAAGACAGGAAATGGATTCGGCATCACCGGATTTCCCGGCACCGGGCAGAGCCCAGATAAAACGGGACGGCGGCGAGCTGAGCGATGACCGATACGGCAATCATGGCAGGGATGCTGATGTCGTAAAGGACACCGAGCAGCCAGCTTCCGAGGAACCAGAAAATCCCGAAGGAACATTCGAAGATGCCGTATCCCGTGGCGCGGCTGTTCTTGGGAACCAGAGCTGTCACGGCCGCCTTGAGGATGGACTCCTGGGCGCCCATGCCGATGCCCCAGAGAGCGATTCCCAGAAGGACGGAGGAAACCGTCTTTCCGCAGAAGATGAAGTACGCAAAGGGCGCAGACAGGACTGCCGACAGGATCAGGACCTGCACGCCCTTCCGGTCATACAGATACCCGAAAACCAGCGCTGCGGCGGCATCGGCCAGCATGGCTCCCGCATAGAGCAGAGGGAGCGTGCTTTCGGTGATGACGCCCCACGGCTGCGGCAGATCCGGCACAAGAGAGGTGAAGGTGCGGGAAATGTGCATCAGCACCAGAGAATAATCAATGAATCCGAAAGCGAAAAAGCTGATTCCTGCGATATACAGGATGAATTCCTTTTTCATCCGGAAAGGAATGTACTCCTTCGGCTCCGGCTCGAACTGCTCCGGGTGAGGGAATCTGCGCTTTGTTGCAAAAAGGAGAAAGAGCGTAATCGCTCCCGGGACGGCCAGGACAGCGAAGCAGAGCGCATACGTATGGAAAAGATCCTCCTCCGCCCGGTTCAGCATGACCAGGTAGAGCAGCACCGGACCGAGGAAAGCGCCGATCTGATCGAGCAGCTCCTGAATGCCGAAGCTCTTTCCCGTGCCGGTCTGCGAAGCTGCAAAGGACATCAGCGTATCCTTGGCAGGCTTCTTAATCGCCTTTCCGAGACGCTGGAAAAGGAGAAGCCCGCAGGCGGCAATCCACCCGTTCTCCCCGACAAGCGCCAGTGCGGGGACGGCGATGACATCCAGGACATAGCCGCCGATGGTCATGGTCCAGTACTGCTTCGTCCTGTCCGCCCACCGGCCGAAAAGATACCGCAGAGAGTAGCCGGTCAGCTCGCCCAGACCGGAAACGAAGCCGATGACGCCGGCGGAAGCGCCCAGAAGAGACAGATAGGCCCCGCGGATGCTGGCGGCCCCCTCGTGGGTCATATCCGAAAACAGGCTGACCATGCCGAAAAGGAGAATAAACACCATGGCCTGCGGCAGATGTCCTCCCGATGAAGTATGCTTCATGACCGATCCCCCTCTCCGTCCGTACTCCGGGAAATGCTTTGCTTCGGAAATCTCCGGAAAAGTGTAGTCTTTTCCCGGGAGAGTGTCAAGGCGGAGGAGCGGAAAAAGGGAAAAGTTTATACTCTGTTTAACTTCGGCAAGACTTTTGTTTTATTTGCGGGGATACAATGGATAAAGAAATGAGGGAACCGGGACCGACCGGCTCCGCTGTCCGGAAAGACAGTACGGGAAATCCCGGCGGAGCGGTTCCGCAGCCGGGAAAAGGAAGGGATGGATATGTTCATACAAATATTTCACGGCTTCTGCATGGCCCTGGCTGACAGCGTCCCCGGCGTATCCGGCGGCACGGTGGCATTCATCATGGGATTTTACGAACGGTTCCTCGGCGCTCTTCACGGACTGGGCATCCGGGAAGAAAGGAAGGACGCCCTCCGATACCTGCGGAAATGGGGCGCAGGATGGCTGATCGGATTCTGCGCTTCCGTGCTATTCCTCGCGCAGATGCTGGAAACCCATATTTACCTGATGAGCTCCCTGTTCATCGGCCTCACGGCGGCATCCTTTCCCGTGCTCATCCGGGAAGAAAAGGAATCGCTCCGGAATTTTTCCGGCGGTCTTCCCTTCCTGATTGCGGGAACCGCTCTCGTCTGGGGGATGGCCGTCCTGCAGGAAGAGGGCGGCATGACCGGGCATTTCGATTACGGCAGTCTCACCGCCGGGCAGTACGGACTGCTCTTTTTCTCCGGCATCCTGGCCGTCTCCGCCATGCTCCTTCCCGGCATTTCCGGCTCCACCCTGCTTCTGATCACCGGCGTATACCTGCCCACCGTGCAGGCATTCAGTGCGCTCCTGCACGGGGACGCCTCTGTGATTCCCGGACTGCTGTCGCTGGCCCTGGGGATTGCTGCCGGAGAGGCCCTGGCCGTCCGCGCTATTCAGCAGGCCTTCCGGAATTTCCGCAGCCCCGTGATATACCTCGTGCTGGGACTGATGCTCGGCTCCCTGGCGGCGATTGCACAGGGACCGGCCATGCTCCGCCGTCCTCAGCCGCCGCTGAGCCTGCCGACCTTTTCTGCAGAAGGCTTTCTGGCAGGAGTCATCCTTCTTTTCTTTCTGGAATATCTCCGGAAAAAGACAGAGGAAAAGAACCGCGCACACTGAGCCCTGCGGGGGAAATGCCCGCAGAAAAGACAAAAGAAAAGACCGTTCCGAAAGGAACGGCCTTTTTGCGTGCCTGCGGTCAGCGGGCGCTGCGGTTTGCGTTCCGGCGGTGAACGAAATAGTAGAAGGGCAGAGCCACTACGGCAGCACCGAGGCCCATGATGAGCTGCTGCGCCGAAGCCTGCGCCAGGAGCCAGATGCTGACAGCCGTCGCAATGATCGGGATCACCGGACCGAAGGGGATGCGGAACGCCCGGGGCGCATCGGGCATCTTCTTCCGGAAGACCGGGATCGAGAGACACGTAGGAATATACTGCGAGAAACGGGATACCACGCTGATGGAGGCGAGGAACGTGAAGCTTCCCGTATAGGCGATGAGCATGGCAATCACCGTCGATACGATGATGGACCAGTACGGTGCGCCGAAACGGTTGCGCTTCGCCATGAAAGCGGGGAGCATGTGCTGTTCCGCCAGAGCCAGGCAGCTGTGGGGCGTTACGAAGGACGAGCCGATGCACAGACTGCCGATGGAAATCAGCGTGCCTGCAGCGACTACAGCCGTGCCGAAAGGTCCGGCGATGCGGCTGAATGCTTCCTGCACCGGAGCCGTCGTATCGGCCAGCTCCATGCCCATGATGCCGATGGCGCAGCCCAGGAGCAGGATATAAATGGCGGAAACCGTGAAAATCGTAATCAGCGTTGCCCGGGGCAGATTCTTCTGCGGATTTTCCATTTCCGCTGCCGCTACGGCCAGACTTTCAAAGCCCGTGAAGGCAAAGAACAGCATGACCGCTGCCGCACCGAAGCTGCCCGGCGTGTATACATCATTCGGGAAGAGCGGCGTGAAATTGGCCGGCTCGATGAAGAAAATACCCATGCCGATGAAAAGAATGAACGGGACGATTTTGGCAATGGTCGCCGCATTCTGCACCACCTTGTACAGCGGGACGCCGAAAAGATTGACTCCGGCGAGGATGCAGAAAATGACCGTGACAATGATATTTTTCATGAAATCATCGGACAGCTGCGGCATGATGCCTGCCAGCGCCGTGGCAAAGCCCACGCCCATCGTGGAAAAGGCGATGATGCGCGTCATCCATGTGAGGAAGCCCACCTCATAGCCGATGAAATCGCCGAAGGCCTCCTTCGCGTAAATATAGGCGCCGCCGTTGTCCTTGAAAAGACCGCTTGCCTCGGCAAAGCAGAAGGTGATCGCCAGCACGAGGAGCATATCAAAAATCATGACCAGAAGGCTCGCCGGACCGATGAGGCCCACTGCCTTATTGGGCAGCAGGAAAATCCCCGAACCGATGATGCCGTTGATGCCCAGGAGCACGATACTCCAGAAACCCAGTTTGTTTGTTCCCATACGAATAACTCTCCTTTCCCGGAGCCTGCGCCGTAAGGAACAGGGAAAGCGTCAGGCTCTCTGCTGTCGGATTATTTCTGACGGAATGCTTCCGCCCGGGCGATGAAATCCGCAAAAAGCGCCCGCATTTCCGGATGGGCCTGCCACATATTCTCCGGATGCCACTGCACGGCTACGATCTGATCGCTGTCGGCAGATTCCACGCATTCTATTACGCCGTCCGGAGCCTTGGCTGTCGCCCGCAGACCCGGAGCCACGTCGCGGATCGCCTGATGATGGCGGGAATTGACGAAGGCCTTCTCCCCGAGCGCATGCGCGATGACACTGTCCTTTTCCACCGTGATATGGTGTGTCGGATAGCCGCCCGGCGCCGCCTGGGAATGACGGATGTACGCATCGGGATTCTGAGAAGGCAGATCCTGATACACCGTGCCGCCCATGAGCACATTGATGAGCTGGCAGCCGCGGCAGATGCCGAAGATCGGCTTGCCGGAAGCACGGAATGCCCGGAAGATTTCCGTTTCAAAAACATCCCGCAGATAATTTGTCGTGCCGATTTTCCATGTCGGCTCCTCCCCGAAAAACGTCGGGTCCATATCCGGTCCGCCGGGCAGGACCAGCGCATCGAAAAGCTCCGCATAGTCGCTGCCGTCTGCGTCCGGCACATCGGGCAGCACGATCGGAAGTGCTCCCAGCTCATGAATCACATCCACCAGCCCGCGGGCGGTGAACGGCGCACGGACCAGATTCGTCACGTCCGAAGCATACGGATAGGTATCCGCCGTGATGGCGATACGAAGTTTTGACATATTGTTTTCCCCCTTGTCAAAAATACGAATTTCTTTTCCGCATCATCTTATCAGAGTACCGGCGAAAAAGCATAAACCAATTATAGGAATTTCATGAGAGCCTTTCAAGTGCCCTGCCGGTGCTCCATGCAGGGAAGGCACAGGAAACGGGGAAATCTATCAGAAGAATATATAGAGAAATAAAGAAAAATAAAATATAGCAAAAATTTCATCAGTGGATAGACCTCGTAATTTTCTGATAAAATAAAAGTATAAAAATAGGTCATTGCTTGATGAGAAAAAGTAATAACAGCGGCCGCAGCGGAAGCGTGCCGCCGGGAGGAGAGGAGGAAAAGGAAATGAAGAACAGCAGGAAAATGAAAAAATGGGGCTGTGTGATGCTGGCCCTCATGAGCGGATTCGTACTGCCGGGGATCGTGCAGGCCAGCAGCGGACTGAGCGATACACCGCAGACCATTGGCGGGAGAGTTATTATGTAGGTATCAAGGGCGCTTCGGGCAATGAAGTGATCATTGACAGGAATCTGGACGCCGGAGCTGTCGGCGGTTATGCGTATGATTCCGGTGATGTCGAGGCAAACAGCAACAGTGTGGCCGTGAGAGACAGTACGGTTGCATATGATATCTACAGCGGCTATGCGTATTCTGTTCAAGGGAATGCAACGGCAAACAGAAACAGCGTGACCGTGAACGGCGGTACAGTCGGTAATGAAACTGAAGGCGTCAATATTTTCGGCGGCAATGCGTATTCCGATTCCGGCAGCGCCGAAGCAAACAGGAATAGTGTGACCGTGGACGTTGATATATTCGGCAGTGGAGAAGACAACGGAAGCGTCAGTATTTCCGGCGGCCATGCGTATTCTGTTCAAGGGGATGCAACGGCAAACAAAAACAGCGTGACCATAAGCGGCGGTACAGTCAACACTGAAGATAATAAAAATATCTATATTTCCGGCGGCAATGCGTATTCCGATTCCGGCCGTGCCGAGGCAAAGAATAACACGGTGACCATAAGCGGCGGCAGTATTACTGGCGAAATCCGCGGCGGCTGTGTGACAACGGGAACAGCCGCCGATAATATCGTAAATATTACCGGAGGTACGATCAAAGGTATTTTAATGAAAATGGAGGGTACTAATGTAGTTGTAGGCGGCGGTATTTACGGCGGCAGGGCATCGGGGGAAGGAAGCCAAGTTATCGGCAACAGCATAAGCATTAGCGGGAATACTGTAAATGATTATGTTGGTGAGAAGGAGATAATGGCTGGAGGCAGTGCATCAGGTGCGGGAAGTAAAGTTAAGGGCAACAGCGTTACTCTGTCCGGTACCGCCGATGTGAGTGAGGCCGATCTGTACGGAAGAAATTCAGAAGCCTCCGGAGCAAATAACAATCTGGTCATCAACGGCTGGAGCGGAGCGGTAAAGAGTCTGCACAACTTTGATCAGATTCAGGTAAAGGCGCTGGCAGGCGGCTTGGATCTGACTGCCGGGAAGCGGACGGTATTCGTGAATACCGCTGAGGGAATTTCTGGCGGCTCGCTTAATCCGACGGAGGCAAAAGAGATGCAGGCCGGCGTGGCGCTCACTGTCAGCGGGAATATGGGCATCAGTGAGAACAAGGATATCTATATAGATGTGACCGGTGTCCGCGCGAGCGACCAGACAGTCATTGCCGTTGAAAGCCGGGCGGCCTCTGTGGCTGCAGTCAGACGCGGGGCGGAAGCTGTCACCGACAGCCTTGACACCCTCCGCGGCAGCGAAGAAGGACTGAGCACCTTTGCCTCCATCATAGGAAGCCGGAGCCGGTACAATACGGGAAGCCATGCAGACGTGAACGGCTGGAACGGCATCGTCGGCACAGCCTGGACCCGGGAACTCACCTCGGGCACCCTGAGCTACGGAGCCTTCTATGAAAACGGGGGAGGAAGCTACGACACCTACAATACGATCAACGGCAGAACCTACCGGGGAGACGGAGACACCGTCTACAACGGCGGCGGTCTCCTCCTGCGCTGGGAAACCAATGGCGGGACCTACACCGAAGCCTCCCTCCGTGCAGGCATGGTAAAGAACGAAGTAGGACCGTCGCTGGAATTTGCAGGGAACCGGTACGGCTTCAAGACAGAGAACAACTACTACGGAGGCCATGTAGGAATCGGACGGATCATGGAGAGAGACGACGGAGACGCATGGGACATCTACGGGAAATACTTCCATATGCACCATGAAGGAGACACCGTAACCATAGCGGGAGACGAATTCGCCTTTGACTCCGTGAACAGCGACCGCCTGCGGGTAGGAGCACGCTACCTGGACCGGAAGAACGGCCGGTTCACAGGGTACTACGGACTGGCCTATGAATACGAATTCAGCGGAGACACGGGAGGAACGGCAAACCACCACGCGATGTACACACCGTCCCTGCAGGGAAGCACCGTAATAGGAGAGATCGGATTCCGGGGTACACCGGGAGAAGAATCCCCGTGGAGCTTCGAAGTGAGCCTGAGAGGCTATGCAGGAAAACAGGAAGGCATCAGCGGCGCCGTGACGGCGGCATACTCCTTCTGAACAGGAAGAAAAAGGACAAAAAAGAAGCTCCCGCGTGGGAGCTTCCGGGAATATAGATTTTTTATTTGCCGTGGTTGCGGTAATAGTCTCTGACTTTTTGACGGGCTTCTTCGACGGCGTCATTGCGGGCCTCGAGGATGCGGCGGATATCGTTGTCGCAGTTTTCCACGTATTCGTCGATTTCATCGAGATATTTTTTCAGTTCTTCCTCATCGGGATCGAAGCTGATATACGCCCGGGGGCGGGGATAGCCCATGAAATCCAGATTGGTGCCGCCGTGGGCGATGGCCATGGACGGGAATGCAGCTGTCAGGGAAAGGGCGGCAGCGAGCGCCGCGATTTTCAGTTTCATGATAGACCTCCGTTGTGATTTCTCAATGCGGGAAATGGACAGGCGGAGCCGTCCGCTGATGGCGCCGGGCCCTGTGGGAAAGGCTCGTATCCGGAGCCCGGCACCGCTTTCATTATATCCGAACCGGGACCTCCCGCCCAGCTCTTTTACAGGCTGTCCGGAGAGTTTTCCGGATTTCCCTTTTTCCTGCGGTGCGGTATGATAAAGACAAAGAAGCTGATGAAGGAGGCGCAATCATGGAAATTCAAAAAGTAACGGCAGCGTATTTCAGTCCCACCGGAGGAACGAAGGCCTATGCAGAGGGGCTGGCTTCCGCATGGGGACCGGACTTCGGGAAAATCAATCTCACCGTACCTGCGGAGCGGGCAAAAAAACGGGATTTCGGGCCGGACGAGCTGGTGATCCTCGGCGCGCCGGTGTATGCCGGACGGCTTCCCGCTGTGGAGGGCGGTCTTTTCCGTGCGCTCCGGGGACAGGGGACTCCGGCGGTATGTCTGGTGAGCTACGGCAATCGGGCCTATGATGATGCCCTTCTGGAACTGATGGATTTGTGCACCGCGCAGGGGTTCCGGTGCATTGCCGCCTCCGCCTGGATTGCGCCCCATACCTTCTCCGGAAAAATCGGCGCCGGGAGACCCGATGCATCCGACCGGGAGAAGCTGGGAATCTTTGCGGAAGAGGTACAGGCTCTTCTCCGGAAAGGCATACCGGAAGGAGCGGTGCCGCCCGTGCCGGGACACCGTCCCTACTGCCCGGAAAAGAAAATGCCCTTTCATCCCGAAGCAGACAGCCGGTGCATCCGCTGCGGCCGCTGTGTGAGCGCCTGTCCCGTGGGCGCCATCGACCCCGCCTCGCCGGATCAGACCGACGCCGCCCGCTGCATCGACTGCCTCGCCTGCGTTCATGCCTGCCCCGTACATGCCCGGAGCATTTATCACCCGCCTCTGGCCGACATCGGCGCCGGCTGTGAAGCCGCCTTCCTGACCCCGCGCCGGGAACCGGAATGGTTCCTCGCCGGACAGTGAGAAAAATGAAAAAAGGAAAAAGACCATTCCGAAAGGAGCGGTCTTTTTTATATATCTTTTTATAATACTGCTGATCTCGGACTGCCATGCAGGGACAGAAGTCTGTCTACAAGGGGTTATCTCTGTTCAAATAAGAGAGAATCTAATCGAGAATTTTTAATTTTAGAGAGAATTTTCCTCTTTGTATTGAAGAATTTTATCAGCCAACTCCTTTTTATGTTCAATGTCAAACATGATGTCTGTTAATAGAATAGTTAGTTCTTCGCGTAAAATTTGTTTTTCTGCAACCATTACGGCAATGAATTCCATTTCACGCATAAATCTATCGATGCATTCATCATATCCGTTGATGGACAGAAAATAAGCTCCCAGAGCAATAGAGGTTCTTTTATTGGCGTCACAGAAAACATGATCCATGATTATGGAATAAATAAGATATGAAAGCTTATCTGCAAAATAATGGTAATAATCGTCATTTTTTATCATGGATAGTATACAGTCTAATTGATTGGGATTCAGAATGCCCGGCAATCCCCCGGACTCCTGCAGCACGGTATCATGCTGGTCCAGTGCATGTTTCAGGGAAAAATAATTAAATCCTTCAGAGGATAAATTCTCGTTGTCTTCCATTTTACTTATCCTTTAACCGAAGAAAAATATCACGATGCTCTTTAATTTGCTGTGCCAGAGATTTGCTCTTTTCACCTAAAAAGCGTTCAAAGTCTTCTGGATCTACAGAAGTAATATACGATTCCAGTTTTTTATGTTCCGCATCACGAAAGCTCAAATCACGGCTGGCCATTTTGTTTCTGGCATTTTCAATAAATGGATGAAGTGCAGGATGGTTGGCAAGGTTGTCTATAATATCAGAGGCTTCTTCTTTTGTAAGCTTGCGGCCCAAACGCTGAAACTCCTTTTCCAACTCGTGTGCGGCTCCGGATTCGATAGATGTAATGCAGCGGAGCACCTCCGAATACATGGTATCACGAAGATTTGAACGATCGGATAGTCTTAAAATCTTTTGATATTCTTTTGCTTTTTCAAGAAAAATACATTGATAGATTTTATTTGTAAAGTATTCATATTTATATATGTTCATATTCACGGTTTGGTTAATAGCTTTGGTAAATTGCCGGCGCCCTAGATTATTTTGGTAAGATACATCGAGGAAGTCTGGATCTCTTTGATTGATACATGTTCTATTATTACTTGTGGCCTGGTTTAAGACAGACATGGTAATATCAAGAATTTTAGCTCTGATTGCTTTAGCACGTTCGCTGGTTGTAAGAAGCATGGCAATATCAAGGAGTGTGCGAAAACGGAAGAGCGATAGCGTGCGTATACGTGGTGAAATAGAGAATCCGGTATCCTTTAATTGGGCAAGTTTTTTACCTGAGATGATACAAAATCCATTTTGAATTAATTCTTCTCTGTTTTGTTCGATTGTCCGTTCGATCGTTCTTGGGTCAACTTCGAAAATAGAAGATGCTGATTCTATCGTGAAAAAAGTTTCATTCTCCCAGAGAAAACCGGGAAAGTTTAACTCTTTTTCTATTCTTTTTATGGCAATTGAATTGTTTAATATGTTTTGCCTTTCTATAGCAGAAGAAGTTAAATCATGATGTGACATAGTGCATAGCTCCTGTTTAATTTAAGATGGGGAAAACCTCGATAAATACTGGCTTTTTTCATTTGCGACCGACATCCGTGTCGGTCGCAAAGTTGTGATGTAATATCTTACACGAGAGTCAGAAAGAAAATAGATTTTTAATTTAAGATGGGGAAAACCCCGATAAATACTGACTTTTTTCATTTGCGACCGACATTCGTGTCGGTCGCAAAGTTATGATATGACATCTTAACGGGAAGATAGAAATGAGTAAACATCTGACTTAATGTAATAAAAACTCCGATAAATACGGGGTTTTTGGCTTTAGTACCAATATTTGTGCAGTTTTCTGTTACATGATTTCATGTGTGAAAAGATATATCTGAATAGGGCAACAGGAAACTTAATAAGAATGGTATTGAGGTATTATACAAACAGCCAAATGATTTTCCGAATTCTCTGCGGGGATTAACAGGAATTCCAGTAGTGGGCTGTATGAGAAGGGGATACAGGCAATCTTTTTATTTGTTTTATATTTACGCTTTACTATATTTAATGTATCACGTAGCGGGAAGGACAACAATTCATAATTTCACAATTTGAGATAAATCATCGGGCTCAGTTGATCCTGTTCCGGCAGATACGAAATTAACTTCTCAGACTGCAAAAGATATTTGCAAAAACAGGGGATTTTGTAAATGAGACGGAACCATGTTTACAAAAAACGGCATTTTTGCAAATATGAAATCCGGTGATTGGGAAAAAGGAAAAGACCGTTCCGAAAGGAGCGGTCCTTTTTGTTGCTTGCAGCTGTGGGGGAGATATTTCCCGGAAGGACAGGCATAAAAAAATAAGACTCCGAAGAGTCTTATTTCCTCCACACACTGTGGTGTCACCGAAGTGACGGTTTGAATAAATTTTTATTTGAACTTGTGATGTGTTCGATAGTGATATCTGAACAACTTCATGATACATCGGAGAGAAATTTTCGTCAAGGGATATCAAAAAATAAGAAAAATTTTATTTTTTTTCGGGAAAAGAGAAAAGGTTTTGCAGAAATGACAAAGTATGACCCCTGCGGATGGTATACTGGAAGCAGAACCGGCGGTTCCGGCCGGGCTTCGGTGGATGCCGGCAGGACGGCATCGGGAAGGAAACCGGAACGGGAGAAAAAAGCCGCAGAGGAAGGACATCTTCGGGAAAGGGATTCCGGAAGGGCGGCATGGGTTCGGTGAGAACGGATATGAGATGACGGGCGGAGATTTCCCGGAGGCGGCCGTTATCGGAGTAAGGGAGATGCAGAAAATGGAAAATACGAAGCAGAATGAAACATGGTATCTTGGTCTGGATATGGGGACGAATTCCCTGGGATGGGCAGTGACCGATCCGGAGTACAATGTCATCCGGAAGAGCGGAAAGGCCCTGTGGGGCGTGCGCCTTTTCGAGGAAGGCGAGACGGCGGCGGAAAGAAGAGGCTTCCGCACCGCCAGGAGAAGGACGCAGCGCCGGTCCCGGCGAATCGATCTCCTGCAGGAGCTTTTTGCCCAGGCTGTGGCGGAAAAGGACCCGGGCTTCTTTCAGCGGCTCAATGACAGCCGGTACCTGCCGGAGGACAAGCATGTTCAGCAGAGGAATGCGCTCTTCTGCGATCCCGGCTATACCGATAAGGATTACTATAAGGCGTACCCCACGATCTATCACCTGAGAAAAGCCCTCATGGAAGAGGACGGCCCCTTTGATGTGCGTCTGGTCTACCTGGCGGTGCACCACATCATCAAGCACAGAGGCCATTTCCTTTTTGATTCCTTCACCGTCGGGAAGGACGGACTGCCGGACAGCACCGAAGCCTTCCATGCTTTTCAGAATGCGGCGGAGGATGTGCTGGGACTTTCCCTGCCGGAGGAAATGGGAAAGGAAATCGCAGAGATCCTGTCTGACCGCCGTCTGGGGGTTACGCGGAAGAGTGCGGCCCTGCAGGAGAAATTCCCCCGGGCAAAGGAAAAACCGGTGAAAAATCTGATCAAGCTCCTCGCGGGCGGCACGGTGAAGCTGGATGAGCTCTTTGCGGATGAAACGCTGAAGGACTATGAAAAGAACAAGCTCAGCCTCGGCGACGGAGACTATGACGACAAGATCGACGACATCGCCGAAACCGTGGGAGAGGACCGGTTCAGCCTCATCGAAGCGGCAAAGCAGCTCTATGACTGGGCCCTCCTGGCAGAGCTCATGGGAGGATGCCATACCCTGTCCGAGGCGAAGGTGAGACTTTACGAAAAGCACAAGTCCGACCTGAAACGGCTGAAAGCCCTTCTTCGGGGCGACCCGAAGCATTATAAGGAAATCTTCCGGGAAGCAGGCAAGGAAAGCTACGGCGCCTATGTGGGACTGTGCATCCGAAACCGGAAGAAAATGGTCATCGAGAAGAGAGCTTCCGCAGAGGTATTCTTTGACCATCTGAAAAAGGTGCTGAAAACCAATCCGTCTCCGGAGGCAAAGGCCATCTTGGAGGAAATCGATGCGGGACAGTTCCTGCCGAAGGCGGTTTCCAAGATCAATGGGGTCATTCCGCACCAGCTGCAGGAGCAGGAGCTGCGGAAAATCCTGGAACGGGCGGAAAAATACCTGCCCTTCCTGCAGGAAGCCGATCAGTACGGCACGGTGAGCGATAAAATCATCAGCCTGCTTACCTTCCGCATCCCCTACTATGTGGGCCCGCTGAATACGGCGCACAGCTCGAAGGACGGCCGGGAAGGCTTCTCCTGGGCGGTCCGCCGGGAGGAAGGCCGCATCCTTCCGTGGAATTTCGAGGAAAAGATTGATACGGAAAAGAGTGCGGAACGGTTCATCCGCCGGATGACGAATAAATGCACCTACCTTCTCGGGGAAGATGTACTGCCGAAAAATTCCCTCCTTTATACGGAATTCGTACTCCTGAATGAACTGAATAATGTGCGCATCGGCGAAAAAGGACAGCGCCTGACGGAGGAACAGCGGAATATCCTGTGGGAGGAGCTTTTCCTGAAACATAAGAAGGTCACGGGGAAACGCTTTGCGTCGTTCCTTGTTCAGGAAGGATGGCTGGAAAAAGAGGATATCGATACGATCCGCGGGATTGACGGCGATTTCAAGTCCTCCCTCGGTCCGTGGATGGATATGGACATCGTATTCCGGGGAGGGGAAAAGCCGTCCCGGCAGGTACAGGAACAGCTGATCCGGGATATCACCCTTTTCGGGGATGACCGGAAAATGCTGGAAAAGGTCATCCGGGAGGATGTGCCGTCGCTCACGGCTCAGCAGCTGAAAGCCCTGATGAAGCTGCGGTACAGGGACTGGGGACGCCTCTCCGAAAAGCTCCTGACCGGCATTTCCGCCGTGGATAAGGAAACCGGTGCGGTGCAGACCCTCATCGAGGCCATGCGCACCACGGGGCTGAATCTTATGGAGCTGCTCACGGACCGCTTCGGCTATATGGAAGCCATCAGCAGGGAAAATGAAAAGGACCTGCAGGGAAGCGCCCTGACCTATGAAACGGTGGAACAGATGCGCATTCCTCCGGCGGTGCGCCGTTCCCTCTGGCAGACCCTGTCTGTGGTGAAGGAGCTTCGGCACATCATGGGCTGCGATCCGAAGCGGATCTTTGTGGAAATGGCCCGCGGCGGTGATGCGGTGAAGCAGCGGACAAAGAGCAGGAAGGAACAGCTCCTGGAGCTGTACAGGGCTTGCGGCAAGGATGCCCGGGAGTGGAGCGAAAAGCTGGAAAAAACGCCGGAGGATGCTCTGCGCCGGGATAAGCTCTACCTGTACTACACCCAGATGGGGCGGTGCATGTACACCGGGGAAGTGATCCGCCTGGAAGATCTGGAAAACCGCGATATCTATGATATCGACCACATTTATCCCCAGTCCCTGACCGCCGATGACAGCCTGGACAACCGGGTGCTGGTCAGGAAAAATGTGAATGCCGCCAAATCCGACCGCTATCCTCTGGCGGAGGAAGTGCGGCAGAGCCGGCATGCTTTCTGGAAAATGCTTCTGAATAAGGGACTCATCAGCCGGACCAAGTATGCCCGCCTTGTCCGGAATACCCCGCTCAGCGCCGATGAGCTGGCCTCCTTCATCGGCCGGCAGCTCGTGGAAACACGGCAGGGCACGAAGGCTGCGGCGGAAATCCTGAAAAAGGTCTTTGAAAATGCGGACATCGTTTATGCAAAGGCAGGCAATGCATCCCGGTTCCGCCAGACCTTCGGCTTCCTCAAGGTGCGTGACGTGAATGATTTCCACCATGCAAAGGATGCGTATATCAATATCGTCGTGGGAAATATATATTTCACGAAATTTACTGCCGACCCGAAACATTTCTTTGCGGAAAAGAACCATACCTATACCCTGAATGATGCCATGTACAGGTACCTGGTCGTGCGCGGCGGCGTCACTGCATGGGTCCCCGGCGAGGACGGCACCATTGCCGCAGTAAGGCGGTGGATGCGGAAAAACAACATCCTGTTCACGCGGTATTCCTTCTGCCAGCAGGGCGGCCTTTTCGATCAGCTTCCGGTCAAAAAGGGGAAGGGACAGGTTCCGCTGAAATCGGACGGCTCCCCCATCGGGAATATTGAAAAATACGGCGGCTACAATAAGGCAGGCGTATCGTACTTCATGTATGTGCGGGCCAAGGAGGAGAAAGGAAAGAAGGAAAATACGGTTTACCTCTTTGTCCCTGTCCTGCTGTATCGGGCAGGAGCGCTCCGGACCGATGCGGACCGGGAAGCATACTGCCTCGAGGAATGGAAGCGGGAAGGGAAGGCATATATGGAGCCGGAAATTCTGCTGCGAAAGATCAAGTACAATGCGCTCCTGGAGCAGGACGGATTCCGCATGCATATTTCCTCAAGAAGCGGTACACGGCTTATTATGAAAAATGCAGAAGAACTCTGCCTTTCCGAGGAGGAAGCGGTGCTGATCAAGCGGATGGGCAAATTCCTGGAACGGAAAAATAAGAATAAGGAAGAAACCGTCACCGCCTATGACAGAATCGATGCGATGCAGACGCTGGCGCTGTATGAAACCTTTGCAGACAAGCTGGAGCGGGGCATCTATCGGGTAAAACTGGGCGCACAGGCGGAATCGCTGCGAAAGGGAAAGGAAATATTTGCTGCCCTTTCTTTGGAGGAGCAGTGCCAGGTGCTGATGGAAATCCTTCATTTCTTCCAGTGCAATCCTGTCCTGTCTGATCTGCACCTGATCGGAGGGGTTGGGCAGGCCGGAAGATTTGCGGTTTCCTTTGATGTGACAAAGCAGAAGGGTCTGGTGCTGATCCATCAGTCCGTGACGGGCTTCTTTGAAAAGCGCATCTCCCTGGTGCCCTTCGGACGGCCATGACGTGGCGGACCGTAGTGGCGGCACACCGCGCCAAGATCGACTACTCCATGGGGTACATGGTCGTGCGCGGCAGGGAAACGCACCGGATATTCCTGGATGAGGTGGGGACGGTCATCATCGAGTCTACGGCGGTCTCCCTCACGGCGGCATGGGTGAGCGAATGCATCCGGCGGAAGATCAAGATCATTTTCTGTGACGGAAAGCATGATCCGGCAGGAGAGGTCCTGCCGTACCGGGGAAGCGGCGGTACGAGCCGGCAGGTGCGGAACCAGGCCCGGTGGACACAGGAGCGGAAGGATGCCGTCTGGGCGTGCATTGCAGCGGAAAAAATCCGCCAGCAGGCAGCGGTGCTGGCGGAATATGGCTGCGGGGCGGAAGCGGAAAAGCTTCTGGCCTATGCGGCGGCGGTGCAGCCGGGAGACAGGAACAACCGGGAAGGCCATGCGGCGAAGGTATACTTTCACACCCTCTGGGGGAAGGGCTTTTCCCGCCGCCATGAGGATGCAAGGAACGGAGCGCTGAATTACGGCTATGCCGTGCTTCTTTCCGCCTGCAACCGGGAAATCGCCGCCGCGGGATACCTGACCCAGCTGGGAATCTTTCATGACAATGTGTTCAACCCGTTCAATCTGGGAAGCGACCTGATGGAGCCTTTCCGGCCGCTGATCGACCGGTATGTGCTGCAGCTCCGGTCTGATGATTTCGGGCCGGAGGAAAAGCGGGGTACTGCGGCGGTCCTGCACCGGACCGTCCGGGCAGGGGGAAAGCGGGTGCTGGCGGGACAGGCGGTGAGCATGGGCTGCCGCCGGGTCCTGGAAGCGATGGAGACAGGAGAACTGGATGAGCTGCGAAAACCATGGTATGAGGTCCCGATTTATGAGAGTGATGATTCTTTTTGATCTGCCGGCCGGGACAGCGGCCGAACGGAAGGAGTACAGCCGGTTCCGGAAATTCCTCATCCGGAACGGCTTCCTCATGATGCAGGAATCGGTCTATACGAAAATCGTGCTGACGCCGGCAGCGGCTGCGGCGGTTATCCGGAAGGTTCGCTTTGCCGCACCGGAGGAGGGACTGGTGCAGGCGCTCACCGTGACGGAAAAGCAGTATGCCGGGATGGAGCTGATCGTGGGGGATACGGAAAAGGAAACAATAGACAGTATGGAAAGGCTGGTGGTTCTGTGAAGCTGGTATACCCTGACTGGGAGAAGCAGCTGGTCTGGAAGGACGGCCGGTTTCCTCTGGTCATCCTGGAAAATCCGGAATATTATTTCCGGACTGCCGAGGCGCTGTACCTTGCCTCGAAGGGGGCAGACAGCCGGTTCGTCCTGTCCGACGGGGAACATCTGCTGGAGCCGGCCCGGTTCCTTGTGACCGTGCCTTCTCCGTGGAGCATGGAATGGGACAGCCGGAGGCTGATGACTGCTTTTTATGGGAAAATTCGGAAGGCCTGGAACCGGCCGGAGCTGCTCGAGGCTTCCCGGGAGGCGCAGGCCGCTGCGGCGCGGTGTGCGGAAGCCGCGGCAGAGCTGTTTCTCTTTCCTCTGACCTATGAAGCGGAGAGCGATCCTCTGGTACCGCTGAAGACGGTCCGCCTTCGGCCGGAGCCGGAGGAAGGGCCTCTGGCGGAACGGATGCTTTCCTACATGGATCTGTGCACGGAGCTTCTCGGTACGGCCTGCTTCTGTTTCTGCGGTTTCCGCCATTTCCTGGCCAGGGAGGCGCTGGAGGAGCTGTACCGGACCGCTTTTCTGAAACAGTTCCGGTTTTTCTTGCTGGAGTCCTCTGCCGGTTATATACTGAAAGAAGAGGACGGCCTGATCGTGGATCAGGATCTGTGCCAGATTTTCTGACAGGTTTCTGTCAGGAACTGCGGCGCCGGTGAGGGCGTACCGCTCGGAGAGAACCGGATCGGGCATCACGGATGCCGGGTTTTGGGATTTGAGGTTTGAGAGTGATGTAGTTCCTGATAGTGATAAACCATTGTAGGTATAGATATTAGTCGCGCCGGAGTTTGAGAGTGATGTAGTTCCTGATAGTGATAAACCCTTTTCTTTCTTGCTGTAATTGATCCACCTGTTTGAGAGTGATGTAGTTCCTGATAGTGATAAACCCTGATTTTATTCGTTTGGTGCGGCGGCTCCTGTTTGAGAGTGATGTAGTTCCTGATAGTGATAAACCCTTTTTAAAAATCCGATCGGATTCTTCATCGTTTGAGAGTGATGTAGTTCCTGATAGTGATAAACCC
>ULUY01073810.1_pt1 | contig 33274 bp, 29 predicted proteins | sample 1959031 | NCBI WGS metagenome assembly ULUY01 (sample SAMEA4835774, study PRJEB28245) | human gut metagenome | biome: gut microbiome; material: fecal sample | place: Denmark | collected 2008
CCCGGAAATCCCGGGTGCGTTTTTGTTGTCCGTATTCTTAAATGGACAGAGAGATTGAATAAGGAATTTTGTGATCTGACGGGAACTCAGGACTTATCCTCTTTGCGGGAGATCAATACGGGGAAATGATGATGCCTGCCGGGAGAGGCGGATATTGATTGAAAGATATATCGGATAAAAAGCGTTCGGCAGCATTTGACAGAAGCCCGGTGTTTTTTATTGCTTTCCCGCCAACAGGTACTTTTTTAAGGCCGGGAGATTGTTGAATCCGGTGATTATAATGCTGAGGGAGTTCCTTATCATTTTTCCTGTATAAACTTACGATGCAGATGCAGCGGAAGGAGAAATATTCGGGCTTTGAAGTCCGGGATCTCTGATACAGTACGGTATTTTTGACCGGTGAAAACAGCGGGAAAATCTTATGACTTATATAAGCATATAAATTTTTTTTATTGGTACAGTTCTGCCGGCCATGCTACATTAAATGTAATTGCATAGCTATTCAAGGATGAATAGATAAGATGCATAGGATGAAGATATCGGGAGAGACCGCAAGGCACCGAAGGGGCGAAACTCTCAGGTAAAAGGACCGGTATCGGACTGTCCCTCGGAGAGCCGGTAAGGCACCGAAGAAGCAGGCCGTATGGCCATATCTTTCAGGTCAAAGGACGGGGGCGCACTGTGATTTGCAGTGCGCCTTTTTTGATTGGTTTTTAGAAAATGGGAAAAAGGAGGAGTCATGGACAAGAAAACACCGCTTTATGAAAAGCATATTGCTCTGGGAGGAAAGATGGTTTCCTTCGGAGGCTGGCAGATGCCGGTACAGTATCCGACGGGGATTTTGAAGGAACATATGGCCGTTCGGACGAAGGCAGGAATTTTTGATGTATCTCATATGGGGGAAGTCCTTTTCGAGGGGAAAGGGGCGCTGAATTCTCTGAATCATCTTCTGTCCAATGATTACACCAACCTGGCTGTAGGCAAGGTTCGTTACGGAACGATGTTGAATGAGCAGGGCGGCGTCATTGACGATCTGATTGTATACCGTCTGGGCGAAGAGAAGTACATGGTGGTAGTCAATGCGGCAACACATGACGGTGATGTAAAGCACATGAAGGAAAATCTTCTGGCAGATACTGATTTCACCGATATTTCCGACCAGATCGGCCTGATCTCCCTGCAGGGGCCGGACAGCAAGGAAATCCTGACACCGCTTGTGGAAGAAGGAGAGCTGCCGACAGGCTACTACAGCGAGAAGGAAAATATCCGGATTGCCGGCGTGGTTTGTCTGGTTTCCCGGACAGGTTATACCGGGGAATTCGGCTATGAAATTTTCTGCGCTGCAGAGGAAACCGGAAAAGTCTGGGATGCTCTGATGGCAACGGGCAAGGTCGTTCCCTGCGGCCTCGGTGCAAGAGATACGCTTCGTCTGGAAGCAGCTATGCCGCTGTACGGCCATGAAATGGATGAAACGGTATCTCCGCTGGAAACAGGTCTTGATTTCGGTGTAAAGGTGAACAAGCCGGAATTCATCGGACGGGAAGCACTGCTGGCTCATCCTCCGGTTCGGGAAAGAATCGGACTTAAGGTTACCGGCCGCGGCATTGTCCGTGAAGAGGAAGATCTGTATCTGGGGGATGAAAAAATCGGAAGAACTACTTCCGGTACATATTGCCCCTTCCTGGGCGGTTCTTATGCAATGGCACTTGTACCGAGAGGAAAGGTCAGCACAGGGGACAAGGTCCTGGCAGATGTAAGAGGCCGGAAAGTGGAATGTGAAGTCGTTCCGCTCCCGTTCTACAAGAGAGGTTAAGCAAAGACATCTGCGGGCAATAGATTTTTACAGAAATGGGTATGATTTTTTAAGGAGGAATTATCATGAATTTTCCGAGCGATGTAAAGTATACAAAGACACATGAATGGATCAAGGAAGAAGACGGACTGATGGTTATCGGTCTTACTGACTATGCACAGCAGGAATTGGGAGATATCGTATTTGTCAATCTGCCTTCCGAAGGGGATGACGTATCCATGGGAGATGCTTTCGGCGATGTGGAATCCGTCAAAGCCGTTTCCGATGTGAACAGCCCTGTTACAGGAACCGTTGCCGCTATTAACGAAGATCTGGCAGATGCACCGGAATCGGTTAATTCCGATCCTTACGGAGCCTGGTTCATCAAGGTACAGGATGTCAGTGAAACAGAAGATCTGATGGATGCAAAGGAGTATGAAGCATTCTGTGCAGCTGAAAAGGAGGGCTGATCATGGCAGACTATGTACCTTCCTCGGAGAAGGAAACGGAGGAGCTGCTGTCGGCAGTCGGCCTTTCTTCGGTAGATGAGCTGTATGCAGCGGTCCCCGCTGAGGTATACAAAAAGGAAGTAAATCTTCCTTCCGGGAAGAGCGAGCTGGAAGTTCTGCGGACTCTGGAACGGATGGGACAGAAGAATAAAATTTATCCGTCGGTTTTCCGCGGTGCCGGTGCATACCGTCACTTCATTCCGTCCATTGTGAAGCAGGTGGTGGGCAAGGAAGCATTCCGTACAACTTATACACCGTATCAGGCGGAAATCAGCCAGGGCATCCTGCAGTCGATTTTTGAATATCAGACGGAAATCTGCGAACTTACCGGAATGGATGTATCCAACGCATCTGTGTATGACGGTGCTACCGCAGCAGCGGAAGCCATTTTCATGTGCATTGACCGGAAGAAAACGAAGATTCTTGTTTCCGCTGCCGTGCATCCGATGGTGCTGGAGGTCATGGAGACTTACTGCAAAAGCCGCAGCGTAGCCCTGGAAATTATTCCGGAAAAGGACGGTGTGACCGATGCGGAAGCTCTTCGCGAAAAATGCGGAAAGGAAACGGCAGGCGTTTATTTCCAGAGCCCGAACTTTTACGGAAATATTGAAGACGGAGATACACTGACCGGGATTGCCCATGAGGCGGGTGCAAAGGTCATCATGGGGGTAAATCCCATTTCTCTGGGACTTCTTAAGACACCCGGTGAATACGGCGCGGATATTGCAGTCGGCGACGGACAGCCGCTGGGCATGCCGCTGGCTTTCGGCGGTCCCTACATGGGATTTATGACGACTACGGACAAGCTGATGCGGAAGCTGCCGGGCCGTATCGTAGGCGAAACCACGGACGGAGAAGGAAAGCGCTGCTATGTTCTGACTCTGCAGGCCAGAGAACAGCATATCCGCCGGGAGAAGGCATCTTCCAATATTTGCTCCAATGAAGCGCTCTGCGTCATGGCAGCCGGTGCCTATCTTGCGGCCGAGGGCCCTGCGGGCATGAAGGAAACAGCTCTGCAGTGCTATGCCAAGGCGCATTACCTGGCAGACCGTCTGGGAGAAATCGGATATACAAGAGTGCATTCGGCGCCTTTCTTCCATGAATTCCTGACAGTATCGCCTGCTCCGGCAGAAAAAGTACTGAAGAAGCTGGAAGAAAAGGGAATTCTTGGCGGACTTCCCGTGAACGGCAATATTATCTGGTGTGCAACGGAAATGAACACGAAGGAAGAAATGGATGCACTTGTAGAAGCATTAAAGGAGGGAATTTGAAATGAAGCTGGTATTTGAACGATCGATTCCCGGGCATCATATGGATTTCCTTCCTCCCTGCGATGTGCCGGTGCCGGAATTGAATGTGCCGCTCCGGGCGAAAAAGCTTCACCTGCCTGAACTGGATGAGGTAGAGCTGGACCGTCATTACGGTGCACTGGAAAAGCAGGTATTCGGCGTAAACCACGGTTTCTATCCGCTGGGCTCCTGCACAATGAAGTACAATCCGGCCGTCAATGAAACAGCGGCAGCCATGAAGGAATTTACGGATATTCATCCGCTGGCGCCGGAAGAAAGCGTACAGGGGGCTCTGGAGGTGATGTATGAACTGCAGGAGCAGTTGAAGGAAATCACCGGCATGGACGGGTTCAGCCTGGAACCGGCAGCAGGGGCACACGGGGAATACACCGGACTTCTTCTGATCCGTGCTTATCATGAATCAAGAGGAGATACAAAGAGGACCAAGATCATTGTTCCCGATACGGCGCACGGAACCAACCCGGCATCTGCCACGATGGCAGGCTATGAGGTTGTCCATGTGGCATCCAATGAAAAAGGCGGCGTAGATCTGGAAGCACTGAAAAAGGCTGTCGGTGAGGATACTGCCGGGCTGATGCTGACAAATCCGAATACGCTGGGAATTTTTGACCCCAATATCTGCGAAATTACAAAGATTGTCCATGAGGCGGGCGGACTCTGCTACTATGACGGAGCCAATCTGAATGCTATCGTAGGGCGGGCACGCCCGGGCGACATGGGCTTTGACTGTGTCCATCTGAATCTGCATAAAACATTTTCCACACCTCACGGCGGCGGCGGCCCCGGAAGCGGTCCTTCCGGCTGCAAGGCGTTCCTGAAGGAATTCCTTCCGAAGCCGGTAGTGGAAAAGTCGGGAGATACCTATTTCCTGGATACACCGGAGCATTCCTTCGGCCGGGTTAAGATGTTCTACGGCAATTTCCTCGTATGTCTCCGGGCATTCAGCTATATTCTGAGCCTCGGAAAAGAAGGACTTTCCAGAACCAGTGCCCACGCTGTACTGAATGCAAACTACCTCATGACAAAGCTGCAGCCGTATATGAAGATTGCTTATCCGGGAATCTGTATGCATGAATTCGTCATGACGCTGGAGGATTACAAGAAGGAAACCGGTGTTTCCGCTCTGGATGCGGCAAAAGGCCTTCTGGAAAAAGGCATGCATCCGCCGACCATGTATTTCCCGCTGAATGTCCATGAAGCACTCATGGCAGAACCGACAGAAACGGAAAGCAAGGCATCCCTGGACGAAGCCGCACAGGGTTTCATTGAAGTTTTCGAAAAGGGCAGAACCGATCCGGAATACCTGAAGACGGCACCGCACGGCCTCCCTGTAGGACGGCCGGATGAAGTCAAGGCTGCCCGTCATCCGATCCTGAAATACAGCTTTGAGGACTGATATGATTTCCAGACTTTCATTTTTCTGCAATTATAAGGAATGCCGGAATCCCTATGAAAATCTGGCCATTGAAGAGTATCTGATGCATCATGCGGCCCGGGGAGAGGTGATTCTCTTTGTCTGGCAAAACCGCAGGACCGTAGTTATCGGCCGGAACCAGGATGCAGAAGGGGAGTGCCGGGTGAAGGAACTCCTTGATGACGGAGGATTCCTGGCCCGCCGGCTGACCGGAGGCGGTGCTGTTTATCATGATACGGGAAATATCAATTTTTCGTTTCTGGTCAATCGGGAGGATTACGATGTGCCGCGGCAGCTTTCCGTGATTCTGGAGGCAGTGAAAAGCTTCGGAATTCCGGCAGAAAAAAGCGGGCGGAACGATCTGAAAATCGAAGGCCGGAAATTTTCCGGAAATGCTTTCCGCAAGACAAAGGATGGGTGCTGCCACCACGGTACTCTCCTGCTTTCCGAAAGTATGGAAGACATGGTCCGCTATCTGAATACGGATCAGTCCAAGATGAATCACAAAGGAGTCCGGTCGGTTCCGTCCCGGGTGGTCAATCTGCAGGAGCTGAATCCGGCCGTGACGGTCGATGCATTGGCAGAGGCGCTGCGGAAAAGTTTTTCCGCTGTGTACGGACTGCCGGTGCATGTCCTGGGGGCGCAGGATATCCCGAGAGAGGCGCTGCAGGAGCGGATGGCTTTTTTCTCGGACCGGGACTGGATTCTGGGACGGCGTATTGCATATACCCATCAGCAGACGGGCCGCTGGGACTGGGGTTTCGTGAAGCTGTACCTGACTGAGGAGAAAGGCATTGTGAAAGATGTAAGCATCGACTCAGACAGTCTGGAAGCTGATTTGATTGCCGGACTGCCGGATTTCCTGAAAGGGAAACCTTTCCGGGGGACCGTACTGGCAGAGGCGCTTCGGCAAGTTCCGGCAGAAACGGAGGAGCAGCGGCAGATTCTGGGAGATCTGGAGACCTGGATTGCAGGAATCGGCTGACTGCCCGGAAAAGAATTCTCAGACTGCGGAACCCGGTGAAAGCTTTGCGGCCTCCGGTAGCGGGAAAGGAGAAATATTGTGAAATATGATGTAGTCATTATCGGCGGCGGCCCCGGCGGCTATACCTGTGCGCTGGACTGTGCGTCGTACGGTCTGAAGACTGCCATCGTAGAGAAGGACCTTATGGGGGGCACCTGCCTGAACCGGGGCTGCATCCCGACAAAGACACTTCTCTTTGCGGCGGATTTGCTGATCGATATGAAAAAGGCGGAGAAATTCGGTCTGTCTTCCGGTGTTGTCCGGGCAGATTATCCGGCACTGCGCAAGCGCTGTGAAGAAGTGGTGACCGGACTGCGGAACGGTCTGATCACTTCTCTGAAAAAGGCAAAGATTGATATTCTGGAAGGAATAGGGCAGGTACCGGAGGCAGGACATGTGACGGTGAAGAATGCAGAAGGAGAAATAACTCTGGAAGCAGATTCCATTGTCCTTGCCGCAGGCGGCACACCGGCTGTTCCGCCCATTCCCGGTGCGGATCTTCCCGGAGTATATGACAGTGATTCTTTCCTGGGAACGCTGCCCCAGCTGCATCGCCTGATCATTATCGGCGGCGGTGTTGTCGGCTGTGAATTTGCGGAAGCTTACGGTGCTTACGGTGCAGAGGTTACCATTATAGAAATGATGCCGCGCCTTCTGCCTCCCTTTGATGCGGATCCGGCAAAAAGACTGGCAGCGGAATTCAAGAAGAAGGGAATTTCTGTTGTAACCAAAGCGGCTGTCAGGGAAATCCGGAAGACCGATGACGGCCTGACTGTTGTTTATGAGCTGGGCGGCAAGGAGTACACGAAGGAAGCAGACGGAGTTCTCATTGCAACGGGCCGCCGTCCGTCTACGAAGGATCTGGTGACACCGAAAATCAAAATGAACCGGGGCTGCTATGAGGTGAATGACTGCTTTGAAACGTCGATTCCCCATATCTATGCTGTGGGGGATATTGCTTCCGGCTATATTCAGCTGGCACATGCGGCGGAAGCGGAAGGGAAAATTGCTGCAGCAGCCATTGCAGGAAAATCCTGCGGCATCAATCCCCGACTGATACCGCAGTGCGTCTATACGCTTCCGGAAATTGCCACGGTGGGAATTTCCGAAGATGATGCCAAGGGAAAGGGCATCAAGCTGATCAGCGGAAAGAGCGTTATGGGCAGCAATGCAAAGAGTCTGATTTCCGATACGGGAGGCTCTGTGAAGCTTCTTGCCGGAGAAGACGGAAAACTCCTGGGCGCACAGTTCTACTGCCGCGGAGCGGACAATATGATCGGGGAAGCGGCGCTGGCTATCGAACACGGATTGACCGTACGGGAATTCCTGAAGATTACCAGACCGCATCCGTCCGTAGAAGAGGCACTGGGCGCAGCCAGCGAGGATCTGCTGAAGAAAATCAAATAAACAAGGCAAACAGAGAAGCGGCTGCAGAGCCGCTTTTTTGCTGGACAAAATCCAATTTTTATTTTCCGGAGATTTTCTGTCTCCGGATTTTGCCGTATACTGATAAACGGTGATGTTATGGGATGTTTATGGAAACTGATTCGGTATATTTTTTATCTGCTGCTTGTTTTGCTGCTGGCTGCAGCATGCTATGCAGGTAATGCGGCTTATGAGTATGTATGGAAGCTTCCCTGGGATCAGGTGCTTTCTCTGGAGAACCGGCGGGATCAGCTGGCCAGGATTCAGTATCTGGAACGGTACTATGCCTGGCCGGAGGTACAGGTTCTGTCAAAGGACGGAACTTTTCTGACCGGGACCTATGTGGAAGGAAAAGGACATCGGTATGTCATTCTGCTTCACGGGCTTTATCAGAATCGGTCCATGATGATTCCCTATATCCGCATTTACCGGGATTTGGGGTATCATATTCTGCTGGCGGATCTGCGCGGACATGGACAGAGCGGGGGTATTCCCACCGACTGGGGAATTCATGATGAGGAGGATCTGCATGCCTGGATTTCCTGGCTGAAATCGAAGGACCCTGAGGCACAGATCGGAATACACGGTGTTTCTCTGGGAGCAGCCATGGCGCTGATTTATGCAGGCAGTGAAGAAGGCCGGCAGCTTCGGTTCTGTGTGGCAGACAGTTCCTACGGAGATCTTATGGAATTGGGAAGAGAGAAAATCATGGCCTATACGGAAGATCAGTCGCTGATCTGGGGCATGGATCTTCTGAATCCGTTCTTTCAGGGAGCGCTGTACTTCCATACAGGCAGGCTGCTCCGGGACATCGATCCGATGGACCGGGTAAAGACAATGACTGCGCCGGTCCTTTTCCTGCACGGCGGAGCAGATACACTTGTTCCGCCGGATGTGGCCGAGAAACTTTGCCGGGAGGCAGGAAGCAGCAATAAGAAGGCCGTTATCTTTGAGGGATCTGCCCATACTATGGAATTTCATGACAGGCCGCAGACCTATACCCGTACCGTACGGGATTTTATAAAAGATATATGAGAAATAAAAAAAGAACCGAAGGAAGCTTCGGTTCTTTTTTTATTTTGTCTCATTTCAGGCAGAGGGCCCGCAGTTTTCCGGGGTGGGCAGCATCTGCAAAAAATGCTCGGCCATCAGAGAAAGCTTGCGGCCCTTTACGGTATAGACCGAGCGGAAATTGGAAATACAGTTGGAAGGCAGCAGAAAAGCAATGAGGCCTTCCGGAATGGATTTGTCGAGATTGACGGGAGCGATGACAGCGGCTTTATTTTCCTTGGCCAACTGCAGAGCGGCTGTGACGGTGGTGCTGATGCACAGGGGCCTGACAGAAAGTCCGAGCTCTGCACAGAATTTCAGATCCGCATCATGACATCCCTTGGTCAGATAGATGGGAAGAGAGGACAGGATGCGGTAAATCTCCGGCAGGGGAAGATGGAACATCCCGGTATTCTGAAAAGAATCGGGAATCAGAGTGCAGTCTTTTAGGACCGGACTTTTTTGATGAACAAAGACAGCCATCCGGTCTTCCTCGGTCAGATGGATATTAAAAAGCTCGGGCCGGATTACAGGCGCATTGGCAATGCCGATTTCGGCAACCCCGTTCAGAAGATTTTCACTTTGCTCTTCCGTGGAAGTTTCAAAAAGCTCAAAGGAGACGTTGGGATACTTCTCATGATAGTTCGCTAAGGTTGCTGCAATCAGGTTGTACGCGACGGAGGGGGAAGTCGTAAAGCGCAGGGTGCCTCCGATTCCCTGCGTATCGGACTGAATATCTTCGGCAATCTGATTTTCCAGAGTGATCAGATATTTGGCTTTCTCATAAAGAATTTTGCCGGCAGGAGTCAGTTCAATACTCCTTTGCCCCTGCTTGGTCATTAATAAGGGAGTATTGTATTTTTCCTGCAGGATTTTCATGTGCCGCGTCAGAGCAGGCTGTGCGATGTGGAGAATAGAGGCGGCTTTGGATAAAGTGCCCGATTCCACGACAGCGACAAAGCTTTTATAAATGTTTGTGTCCATATGTCCTCCTGAAAATCTATTTCTTCTATATCATACTATGCCGGAAGCGGAGAGATATATAGAAGATAAGAAAGAAATATAACACGATGTTATGTTTTAAAAGCAAAAAAAGAAGAAAACGCCCGCCAAACAGAAAATCAGGGGATAAAAGGGATGAAATATAAGGAAAGGCAATATTTCGTCAGTGCTTTGTTATTATATGTTTTTTCCTCCGAAAAATATAATGTGGGTGAATCAGGAAGCAAGTATTCAAAAGGAATGAGGAGGTAGAAATGCTGGATGAGAACAGACTTCGGAATAAGGCACTTTTTGCAAAAGTAACGGATGCCGATACAGCAGCAAGACTTATTCAGGATCATGATCATGTAGGGTTCAGCGGCTTTACTCCTTCCGGATACCCCAAGAAGACGGCTTTGGCATTGGCGGAGCAGATCAAAGCCGGGAGAAAGTGCAGAATCAGTATCTGGACAGGAGCCTCTGTAGGACCGGAAATCGAAGAGGCACTGGCTGAGGTTCATGGGGTGGAAAGCCGGGCCCCCTACTACGCAACAAGCAACAGAAGCATGCGAGCGGAAATCAATACGGGTGAAATCCGGTATACCGATATTCATCTTTCGGAATTTGCACAGCAGGTAGGAGCGGGATTTTTCGGAAGTGTGGATACGGCAGTGGTGGAAGCGCTGGCCGTTACGGAGGACGGGGATCTGGTTCTGGGAACCGGTGTGGGAAATACCCCGACTTTTGTGAGAATGGCAAAGAAAGTCATTGTAGAGGTCAATACCTGGATTCCTCTTGAACTGGAAGGAATCCATGACATTTATGAAATGCCGCAGCCGCCTCTGCGGCGGGAAATTCCGATTTACCATCCCGGAGACCGGATCGGTACGACGGTCGTCAAATGCGGAATCGACCGGATCAGCGCCATTGTAGAGTCGGATATTCCGGACCATGTCAGAAATCTGGGAGCACCCGATGAAAAAACAACGAAGATTGCGGAAAATTTAATGAATTTTCTGGAAATAGAACAGGAAAAGGGGAGACTTCCCCCGGAACTGCTTCCCTTCCAGTCCGGTGTGGGAAAGATCGCCAATGCAGTTCTGACGGGAATGAAAAACTCCAGATTCCATCATCTGCAGCTGTATTCGGAAATTCTGCAGGATGCAGTATTCGATCTGATTTTCGCGGGAAAGGTAGATATGGCATCGGGATGCGCCTTTACTCCTTCTCCCAGAGTGATGGAAATGTATCGGAAAGATCCTTCTCTTTACAATTCCCATCTGATTCTCCGTCCGCTGGAAATATCCAACAATCCGGGAGTCATCCGGAGACTGGGCGTGATTTCCCTGAATGTCCCCGTGGAATTTGATATTTACGGTCAGGCCAACAGTACCCATATCATGGGGAAAAACATGGTCAACGGCATCGGCGGCAGCGGAGATTATATGAGAAACGGGTATCTTTCGATATTTACGGCGACCTCGTCGACGGGGAAAGATGATTCGATTTCCCGGGTAGTTCCCATGTGCAGCCACGTGGATCATACAGAACATGACACCATGGTATTTATTACGGAACAGGGAGTGGCTGATCTGAGAGGACTGGATCCGCGGCAGAGAGCACGGGAAATCATTACGCACTGCGCACATCCCGATTACCGGGAGGCTTTGTGGGAATATTTCCGCAGAGGGGAAGCGCAGGGAGGCCATATGCCGGTGGATCTGGAATCTGCATTTTCAATGCATGTGGAATTTGCCAAAAAAGGTACGATGAAGTGTGACAAAGGAGAGCATCATGGATAACTTAAACGAAATTCTGGAACAATATGAGGAAAAGGTAAAAAAAGTTTCTGTACGTTTTCCGGAAAGAAAAGGAATCGCGGTAAAACGGCTGTATACGCCGAAGGACGTGGAGGGCCTGGATTATGTGAACCAGCTGGGGGTTCCGGGAAGTTATCCGTTTACCCGGGGGATACAGCCGACCATGTACAGAGGACGGTACTGGACGATGCGTCAGTATTCCGGTATGGCTACCTCTGATGAAACAAATAAACTTTATAAGTATCTTTTGTCCCAGGGAAACACCGGGCTGTCTGTGGCCATGGATCTGCCGACGCAGATCGGGCTGGATTCGGATGATGAAAGAGCCAGAGGAGAAGTCGGAAAGGTGGGCGTAGCGATTGATTCCCTGGCGGATATGAAAGCCATCTTTGATGGGATTCCGCTGGATCAGATTTCCACATCTATGACAATCAATGCCCCGGCTGCTGTTCTTCTGGCCATGTATGTGGCTGCTGCGGAAAAGAAAGGAATTCCCCCGGAACAGCTGAAGGGAACCATTCAGAATGATATCTTAAAGGAATACATTGCAAGAGGAACCTATATTTTCCCGCCCCGTCCGTCCATGAGACTGGTCACGGATACATTTGCCTATTGTTCTTCCTATATTCCGAAATGGAACACCATTTCCGTAGGCGCTTATCACATCCGGGAAGCCGGTTCTTCCATGGAACAGGAAATCGCTTTTGCATTCAGCAATGCCATTGCCTACATAGAAGCAGCCATCCGGGCCGGACAGAAGGTCGATGATTTTGCCCCGGGAATTTCCTGGATCTTTACAGCGGGACTGGACTTCTTCCACGAAATTGCAAAGTTCAGAGCGGCAAGAAGACTCTGGGCAAAAATCATGAAAGAACGGTTCCATGCGACGAAGGAAAAAGCAATGATGCTCCGCTTCCATGTCCATACGGCAGGCTCCGTTCTGACGGCGCAGCAGGTAGACAATAATGTGGTGCGCATTACCTGGCAGGCACTGGCAGCGATTCTGGGCGGGACGCAGTCTCTGGCAACCTGTGCGAAGAATGAAGCACTGGCTCTTCCCACGAAGGATGCAGCAACACTGGCTCTCCGTACGCAGCAGCTGCTGGCCTATGAAAGCGGTGTGGCGGATACGGTGGATCCGCTGGCCGGGTCCTACTATGTGGAAGCCCTGACGGATGAAATTGAAAAGAAAGCAGCCGAATACATCCGGAAAATCGATGCCATGGGCGGGGCAGTAGGCGCCATCGAGAAGGGCTACATGCAGGAAGAAATTGCAAGGAATGCTTATAAAGATCAGCTGGCGGTCGATACGGGAGAACATGTCGTTATCGGTGTCAATAAATTTGTTACCGAGGAGGCAGAGTCCGATCAGGATATTCTGAAGGTGGATCCGTCGGTCGGAGCAAGACAGACGGAAAAGCTGAAAAAGCTGAAGGCATCCAGAGATTCCGAAGCGGTGAAGAAATCGCTGGATCGGCTGAAGGCTGCCTGCGCAGCCGATGAAAATGTCATGCCCTACTTGATTGATGCGGTAAAGACCTATGCTACATTGGGAGAAATCTGCAATGTTATGAGAGAAGTATTCGGAGAATAGAATACCGGCAGAAGTGTATTGTGAGAAATGAGACCATCAGCGGGGTGAAACTTTATGGAAGAAACAAAAATTTTATCTCACTATCTGTCCCATCTGACTTATGAAGATCTGGACGCAAAAGCGGTGGAGGAAACGAAAAAGGCACTGCTGGATTGGATCGGACTGTCCATTTCCGGAAGTACGGAGGAACCTCCCCGGATTCTTCGGGATGTTTTATCGGGCGGAGATACGAGAAAGGAATCCACGCTCTTATTTGCAGAAAAGAAAGGAATACCGGCGGAAAAATGCGGAGCCCTTCATGCGGCATTTCTGAACGGGGCTGCTTCGCATTCCCAGGATTTTGATGACCTGCACAATCCGTCCGTTATCCATCTTGCCTGTGTTGTGATTCCGCCGGCATTGGCGCTGGGGGAAGCAAGAGAAAAAAGCGGAAAGGAACTTATTGCCGCAATTGCTGCCGGGTATGAGCTGGGCGGCCGGGTCGGAGAAGCGGTACAGCCGGATTCCTATTATTTCTGGCATACCACAGGGACTGTAGGATGCCTGGCCGGGGCAGCCAGCAGTGCTTCCATCCTTTCTCTGCCGGAATACGGATGGATTCATGCCCTGGGTTCAGCAGGAACACAGGCGTCAGGACTTTGGGATTTCGTGAGTCAGGGGGCCATGAGCAAGCCTCTGCATGTCGGGAAGGCCTGCTATGCCGGCGTTTTATCTGCTCTTTTGGCCGAAAAGGGATTTACCGGATCCGCGACGATTCTGGAAGGGCAGAAGGGATTTTTACGGGCTATGATGAAGGAACCGAAATGGGAAAAAATTACGGAACACCTGGGGAAGGATTTCAAGGTGGCTCATAATTCCATCAAGCCGTATCCCTGCTGTAAGCATTCCCACGCGGCGATTTTCGGAACGGAGAAACTGATGAAGGAAATGAATCTTTCTGCCGAAGATATAAAGACGATTTCTCTTTATGTCAATGACATTACAGATTCTCTGATCAATAACCCGGCTCCGCAGACTCCGTACGGATGCAAATTCTCTATTCAGTATTGCGTATCTTCCATGGCGGTCCGGAACCGGGTGGGACTGGAGGATTTCCGGGCGGATTCCATTCATGACCCGGGAGTTGTCCGGTTTATGGAAAAGGTAAAAGTGGTGAAGGATGATGAAATGACTGCTATGCATAACAGTCATCCCGATCAGCTGGGCTCGAAAATTGAAATTGAAACGGCAGACGGACGGAAGAGAAGCCTGCTGGTAAGATATCCAAAGGGAGATCCGGAGGAACCGCTCAGCTTTGAAGAGGTTGCGAAGAAGGGGCACCAGATGACAGACGGATTGATCGGTGCGGAAAAGTATGAAAAAATTATTCGTTTTGTTGAGCACCTGGAAGATGTGGAAAATATCAGAAAAGCAATGGAAGAAATTTTCTGAAATTCCGATGCGGAAAAAGGAAGAAGGCATGATACAATAAAGAAAACAGTGATTCCACAGGAGGCGGAAATATGAAAGAAGAGATTGTTCGGGAAACGGCAGAAACAGCTAAAACACTGATTGATGCACTGAAAGGAACTGCGGCAGGACTCAAGGTCGCATTGGACCAGGAACGGGACAAAAACGAAGGCCTGGAACTGACCTGTGCCAAGCTGCAGGCGGAGGTGGATCATCTGACGGAAAAGGTTTTTCAGCTGGAAGCGGAAAATGGAGCAAAGCAGGAAGAAAGTGCATCGGAATCCGCTGTTCCGGAGGTATCGGAATCTTCCCGGGAGCTGTCTCAGGAGCTGTCCGATAAGCTTTCTTTCTACTATAAGGATATAAAAGCGCTCAGCCCGAAGGATTTGGGCGCAGAGGATGCAGCGCGGCTGTACCAGATCCTGGATTATACCTACAAAACATTGAAAAAAGCAGGAATCCGCCTGTAAGGAATCTCCCTGCATCAAAAAACTTCCCGGGAAGGGCATTTTGTCCGGCGGGAAGTTTTTTGATGGCATGAATGAATTTTGGGCGGTACATATTTACTGCGGCGGTAGGGGTTCCTTCATTTTTGTGGTTTGCGCCCAGTAAAACAGGTATTGCTGCATGATGCCTGCAGCATTGCCGTATCGGGGAAAAGGGTCCGCACCGCCGTACTTTTCCCGGATGACCCGGCCGATCCAGACGTCGACAGGGGATGCCGCTGTCCGTCCGTAGCCGAAAAGAGCGGTGCAGCAGGCGACCTTGATGCCCACTCCCGGGAAAGTGCAGAGTGCATCGATCAGTTCTTTATCAGAAGCCCTGTTCAGGGTTTTCAGAAAGGACGGATTTGCTGCCAGGCGGGCAGCCGTCTTATAGATGTAAGGAGCACGGTAGCCCAGGGCGCAGCTGCGGAGCTCGGTAAGGGACAGAGAGGAAAGGGCCTTTTCCGTGGGGAAGAGGCGGAGCGTCTCATAAGGAGTCGTGATTTCCTCTCCTGCCGCAGCACAGAGTTTCTCCAGGGAAGAACGGATAGCGGGAATGCTCTTCCGCTGGGAAATGATAAAAGTGATCAGTGTTTCCAGCGGATCCTGGCGGAGGATGCGCAGTCCTTTTCCGTAGGCAGCACATTTCTGCAGGAAAGGATCTTCCGGGGAAACGGATTCCCGGATTTCCCGGTAATTCCGGTCCCAATCGAAGTAGGGCTTCCAGATCCGGCGCCAGGCATAGGCGGAACAGGACAGATTCCACCTGACGGGAGAAATCTGTCTCATGTACAGGACATGCTTTCCGGTCATGAAACGGAAAAGATCTTTCTCTATTTCTGCGGCTCGGAAGCACTGGCCGCTGGATATGATTTTCCGGGGATCGAAATCATCCCGTATGAGTACATTCATGGGATTTCCTACTTATCTGGGCTCATTATATCACGAGGGGAAATTTTGATTTTCCGAAAGAAATTATGATATGATAAAAACAATTCACAGAAATGAGGCGGAAGGAAATGGGGGAAAAGGTACTTTTGGTCAGTGATATGCCGGGAGTGGGAAATATCGCATTGGCAGCGATGATTCCGATCCTGTCGCATAGAGGCTTTCATGTATTCCATGTGCCCACGGCACTGGTATCCAATGAACTGGATTACGGGAAATTTGCCATCCAGGAAATCGGGGGCTACATGGAAAAAGCATTCTCGGCCTGGGAGGCCCTGGGATTTTCCTTTGATGCGGTATTTACCGGTTTCCTTGCGTCAATCGATCAGGCGCAGCGGCTGTCGGTCTACTGCCGGAAGCAGAAGGAAAAGGGCATCCGGATTTTTATGGATCCAATCATGGCCGATTCGGGGGCCCTGTACAACGGGCTCACGGAAGAAAATGTCATGGCTCTTCGGGAACTGGCCGCTGTTTCCGATTATATGATGCCAAATTATACAGAAGCATGCTTCCTTACCGGGACAGCCTATAAAGAGGAAGGCCTTCCGGAAGAGGAATTGAAGGAGCTGCTTCTGAGGCTGCACCGTCTGTCCGGCGGCACGGTGATCATTACCAGCGTATTGTCGGAGGGGAAGAATCTGGTCGCGGTTTATGACAGACAGGACGGATCGTTTGCTTTTCTTCCCTACCGGCAGATTCCCGTGCGTATCGTAGGCACCGGAGATATTTTTTCCGCCTTTTTCATGGCGCATATTCTGGAAGGCCGGCCTGTAACGGAAGCGGTGCAGCAGACGATGGATACAATCCGTGATATGATCCTGACATATAAGGATGAAGAGGATTCGCTGCAGGGGATTCCCGTAGCAGAATATCTGAGGAGAAAATCATGAGCAGAAGACCGAAAATCCGCATCAGCTGTATTGACCGGAAGGGACCCTGCCCCTGCCATCGGGGCCATCGCCCGGGCGATTCCTGGGATTTTGACCGGGAGCGGGGAAATCTGTGCCCCATGGCCATGCATGTCGCCTTCCCCTATGTGGATATCCTGCGTTACGGGGGCGAAATTCCGCAGCCGGGACAGAAAAAAGGAACAGCGGTATTCTGCTGTCCCGACGTAGAGACTATCAATGTTTTCAAGGTTGAAAGAGTAGAAGAATAGCAGGTGATACTATGAATCAGATGCAGTTTATCCGGAAACTGCCGGAACCGGCAGAAGTAAAACGGGAGGTGCCGCTGTCTGCAAAGGGACAGGCGGTCAAGGAAGAACGGGACAGAATCATTGCGGATATTATAGAAGGAAGGGATGACCGCTTTCTTCTGATTATCGGGCCCTGCTCGGCGGACAATGAGCCGGCAGTGCTGGATTACTGCACCCGCCTGGCTGCTGCGGCGGAAAAGGTGAAGGACAGGCTTTTCATCATTCCCCGGGTTTATACAAATAAACCCCGTACCATAGGGAAGGGGTATAAGGGCATGCTTCATCAGCCGGACCCGGAGGAAAATGAGAATATGATGGCCGGAATCAAGGCAATCCGCAGGATGCATGTTGATGTGATTGAACAGACCGGCTTCACCTGCGCGGAGGAAATCCTGTATCCGGAAAATCACCGTTACCTGTCGGATCTTCTTTCCTACGGCGCCATCGGCGCCCGCAGCGTGGAGGATCAGCTGCACCGTATGATTGCCAGCGGGGCGGGAATCCCCGTGGGAATGAAAAATCCGACCTCAGGGGATTTATCGGTCATGATGAATTCCGTGGAAGCGGCACAGAATGAGCAGGATTTCCTTTTCCACGGATGGGAAGTTCATACTACGGGAAATCCCCTGGCGCATGTTATCCTTCGGGGATATGTAAACCACTTCGGTACGTCCATGCCCAATTATCATTACGAATACCTGGAAAAGGTTCTGCAGATGTATCGGGAAAGAGAAAGCCTGAAGAATCCGGCCATTGTGGTCGACTGCAACCATTCCAATTCCGGAAAGAAATATCTGGAGCAGATCCGCATTGCGAAGGATGTGATGAGCAGCCGCCGTTATTCACAGGACATCAGAGGCATTGTAAAGGGTCTTATGATTGAAAGCTATATCGTGGACGGAAATCAGAAGGTCGGCGGCGGTGTTTACGGACAGTCCATCACCGATCCGTGTCTGGGCTGGGAGAAAACGGAAAAGCTGATCGAAGAACTGGCAGATATGGTCTGATTTTTCAGCCCCTGCAGAGGAAAGCATCGGAGAAATCCGGTGCTTTTTTTGTGCCGGCATACAGGCCGGAGAAGGAGAGGCGGCATCGGGCAGAGAAGCTGCTTTCCGTATCAGTCTGCTTTGCCGGAGGGAGGACCGGAAGAAAGCGGAGCCGGGATTTTCAGACACAAAAAAAGCCCTTCCCCGAAGGGGAGGACTTTTTTCCGGAAGCCGTTTCTTACAGAGTGAGTGCTCTTTCGAAATGTTCTTTCAGGACTCTGATGGATTCCTTGAACTGACGGTCTTCTTCTTCTGTGAGATGAATTTCGATGACATCTTCTACGCCGTCTTTGCCGACCTTGACCGGAACGGAAGCAAAGCTGTCCTGGATTCCGTACTGGCCGTCGAGGTAAACGGAGCAGGGAAGGATCTTATGTTCATTGTGGTAAATTGCACGGACCAGTTCTGCCGTAGCGGAGGATACGCCGAACTCGGTGCATCCTTTCATGGTGTTTTCCCAGTAGCCTTCTTCGTGGACTTTGCGGAGAATTTCGTCCTTGGAATCCATATGATACAGATCCGGCTTTTCTGCTAGAAGTTCATCGATCGGCTTTCCTGCTACCGTGACATGGCTCCAGGGAATCATGGAAGAATCACCATGTTCACCCAGGAGATAAGCGGTGAGGGAGCGGCGGCAAACTTTCAGCTGATCGGCCAGCTGGTACTGCAGGCGGGCAGAGTCGAGAGCGGTGCCGGAACCGATGACCTTTTCCTTCGGCCAGCCGAGCTTGTACCAGAGATACTGGGCAATGATATCGCACGGATTGGAAATCGAAATGATGATGCCGTCAAAGCCGGACTTGGCAATGAGCGGAATGATTTCCTTGCTGGTCAGGATACCGTCATCCATCATGTCCAGACGGGTCTGTCCGGGCTGGCGGGGTCTGCCGGAAGCGTTGATGAGGATATCCGCATCCTTCATGTCGTCCACGGTGCCTGCATAGGCTTCGAAATGATGCGGCTGGTAGCTGTTGGCATCCATGAGGTCAAAGGCTTCCCCTTTGGCTTTTTCGTTCTTGATGTCATAGAAAACCACTTCGTCGCAGAGACCTTGGACTGCAAACTGCAGGGCGAGATGAGAGCCTACATTGCCGGCCCCGATAATTCCGATCTTTCTGGTTTTGATTGCCATATTAGCACACTCCTCTACTTTTACAAAGATATTCCTTATTATAGGCTATGATGTATCAATTGTATATCCCGGAGAAAAAATATTTCGAAACAGTTTCTATCAGAAAAGATTCCGAAAGACGGAGCCGCCTTCCTCAGGAAATATTTCCCAGAGCCGTTCGTATAGGGTATAATAAAGGATATGAATTTTTGATTGAGGTGCAACATGACTGATTTGGAAGAAATCAAGCGGCGCAGGACCTTTGCGATTATTTCGCATCCTGATGCCGGTAAAACTACGCTGACGGAAAAACTCCTTCTTTACGGAGGTGCTATCCATCTGGCAGGTTCTGTCAAGGCAAGAAAGACCGCTCGCTATGCGGTATCCGACTGGATGGAAATCGAAAAGCAGAGAGGGATTTCCGTGACCAGTTCGGTACTCCAGTTTGATTATCAGGGGTGCCGCATCAATATCCTGGATACCCCGGGGCATGCGGACTTTTCCGAAGATACCTACCGTACACTGATGGCTGTAGACTCTGCGGTCATGGTGATTGATGTGGCAAAGGGCGTGGAAGCACAGACCAAAAAGCTGTTCAAGGTCTGTTCCGACCGGGGCATCCCGATTTTTACCTTTGTCAATAAAATTGACCATTTCGGCAAGAATCCTTTTGATCTGATGGCGGATATCGAGGATGTGCTGGGCATCCGTTCCTGTCCGATGAACTGGCCGATCGGTATCAACGGGGAGTATACCGGGATTTATGACCGGGAAACAGAACTGTGTCATCTCTTTATCCGGGACAATGCACACGGCATGAAAAAGCTGGAGGTTATTTCCGGGAAAATCGATGATGAAAAAATTACTTCCCATCTGACTCCGGATATCATCCAGTCTCTCAGGGACGATCTGGAACTTCTGGATGAAGCAGGCGATCCCTTTGACGCGGAAAAAGTAAGCCGGGGAGAACTGACACCGATGTTTTTCGGTTCAGCCATGACCAATTTCGGTGTTCAGACTTTCCTGGAAAAATATCTGGAACTGGCGCCGCCGCCGGAAGAACGGCGTGTCCTGGAAGGAACGGTGAAACCGGAGGATCCCAATTTCTCCGCTTTCGTATTTAAAATCCAGGCTAATATGGACCCGAAGCACCATGACCGGGTGGCCTTCATGCGAATCTGCTCCGGCGTATTTGAAAAAGGGGCATCCGTTCTGCACCGCCAGAGCGGGAAGATGATCCGCCTGTCCCAGCCGCAGCAGTTCCTGGCTACGGAAAGACAGACTGTGGAAAAAGCTTATCCGGGAGATATTATCGGCGTCTTCGATACGGGAGAACTCGGTGTGGGGGATACGGTCTGCGAAAAGAAGCATCCGGTCACGTTCATTGATTTCCCGGTATTCCCGCCGGAACTTTTTGCCCGGATTTCTCCGGAAACAAGCATGAAGAGAAAGCAGTTCTTGAACGGGGTCAGCCAGCTTGCCCAGGAAGGGGCCATTCAGGTATACAAGCAGCCCTATATCATGGAATCTTTCATCATCGGCGCGGTAGGTCAGCTGCAGTTTGAAGTCATGAAGTATCGTCTGGAAAATGAATACAATGTATCCATCCAGGTTGAGCCGCTGGAATATACGGTGGCCCGCTGGACCGAAGGGGATATCCCGCCGGAAGAGCTGGTCGGCATCGACAATGCCAAGGTGGTCTATGACCGGAGGGAAAGACCGGTTTACCTTCTGCCCAATGAATGGCAGGCCGGCTGGGTAGCCCAGAGAAATCCGGATGTAAAATTCCTGGAAAGTCCGCCTGTGGGTGTGTCTGTCCTGGAAGGGGAATAAGCATAAGTCAGGAACAGAGGAGTCTGAGAATATCAGGCTCCTTTTTGTATTCCGGGGACTGTTTGTTTTCGAAGGCTGTCAAAAGGGAAATCCGTCAAAGACTTCGGGAGGCTTTTTGGTTCGGCTGCCCGGTGCGGAGTTTCCGGAAACACAGACGGCGCGGGAAAAATTGCGGCATTGTAATGCAAAAAACGTTTATAAAATGTTATAATAAAGCTTAAAGAAATTTTTACAAGGACGGTGCGGAAATGGCCAGGCGGAAAGGACTGAAAATATGGAACCGGATTACCCGGGAGGGGTGGCTCTCTCTTTTGGGCAATCCCGGGGTGATGACCGGACTGATGATGGCCATTTTTGAACGGCTTTATCATGCGGAAGAATATACGGACAATGCAAAGAACATTGCCAATGCGCTCCATATGGAATATCGGGCACTGAATGCAGGGGTCGGCTGGGCAGGCAATAAGATCCGGAAAATGGCGGAGGCAGGACTTCTTTCCGTATATCCGGAAGAGGAGCAGAAAGACAGCCCGGAGTGCTCTGCAGATACGGAAGCAGCTCCGGCAGAAAAAAAGAAGGAAAAGCGGGCAATGGCTCCCTGGGAATACCTTTTTGACGGCAGTGAAGGAGAGGACGGCGCCTATTTCTGGACATTGAAGCCGGAGGCGGCATCGGCATTCCGGGAATATGTAGAGGCAGACCTGTCTGCCAGAGATGCTTTCTGTCGGATTCTGGAGGAAGACGTGAGTGCTTCCGGTGTAGAAGGAAGTCTGTTTTCCCAGCCGCCGGAGAATACCATTTCCCGGATCCGGACGGTGCTGGAGAAGGAGGCTCTGTTCCGGCGGAAGGCTTTTGAAAAGGACGCGTGCTGCACAGTCTGCGGCGGACATCGGATTTCTCTCCTTCATTCGGTGCCTTACGGCGAGGAAGGAAATGAAAATAAGGGAATTGTTTTTTGTCCGACCCACGGAGCGCTTTTTGCGGCCCATCTGATTACCTTCAGCGATAAGGGAGAGCTCATGATTTCCCACTCCCTGGACGAAGAGGAAAGGAAGGCCTACGGACTTGAGGCGGGAAGCCGGGCCAGAAACCCGTTCAGCCGCCGCCGAATGGCGGTGCACCGCAGAATTTTTAATCAGGAAGAGAGGAAAATCCCATGATATTATCCGGCAGAGAAATTGTCAGACATATGGGCGAGGAAATTGTCATCGATCCCTTTGATCCGAAGAAAGTGAATCCCAACAGCTATAATCTGACTTTAGCGGATGAGCTCATGATTTATGATCACCATGAGCTGGATATGAAGAAGGAAAATACGGGCCACCTGATTCATATCCCGGAGGAAGGATATCTCCTGGAACCGAATAAGCTGTATCTGGGCCGCACCCGGGAATATACAAAAACGAAATGCTTTGTGCCCATGCTGGAAGGACGGTCTTCCATCGGCCGCCTCGGGCTGTTCATTCATGTGACGGCCGGATTCGGAGATGTGGGCTTTTCCGGTTACTGGACGCTGGAAATGTTCTGCGTTCAGCCGATCCGGATCTACGCAGGAGTGGAAATCTGCCAGATTTATTTCCATACAGTTCTGGGTGAAGCGGATTCCTATGATCATGGGAAATATCAAAATAATCAGGGAATTCAGCCGAGTCTGCTTTACAAAGATTTCGAAAAGTAGTATTATGATAACAACTTTATAATATCTGGAGCAAAGAAGCTTGCAGCAGAGGTAACCGATGGTTACTTGTGCTGCTTTTTTGTTACAGTGCTGAAGGCGTGAAAGTATGGTGAAGGGAGACAGACAGCATGCTTTCTGAAGGAGATTAAGGAGGTCAACTGGTATGAAAAAGGTCATGAAAAGATTGGCAATTGCAGGCGCACTCTGCATCGCAAGTGCAGCACTTCTGGCAGGCTGCGGAGATGATAAGGGCGGCAGCGCTTCCGGCGGAAAGCAGTTTCTGAACATCGCTACCGGCGGTACTGCAGGTACATATTATCCGCTGGGCGGGGCTTTGGCAGAATTGCTGAACCAGAACATTCAGGGAATGAATGCTTCCGCACAGTCCACCGGCGCTTCCGTAGCAAATGTCAATATGCTGAAAGACGGATCTGTAGATATCGCATTCATTCAGAACGATATTGCCTACTATGCTGCTGAAGGCAAGGAAATGTTCAAGGACAACAAAGTAGAAAGCCTCCGCGGCCTGGCTGCTCTGTATCCGGAAACCATTCAGTTCGTTACCACCCAGGACAAGGGAATCAAATCTATTGCTGACCTGAAGGGCAAAAAGGTAGCCGTTGGTGCTTCCGGTTCCGGTGCAGAAGCCAATGCCCGTCAGATTCTTAATGCATACGGTATCACCTATGATGATATCGATGTACAGTACCTCTCCTTCGGCGAAGCTGCCAGTGCATTGAAGGACGGAAATGTCGATGCAGGCGTTGTAGTAGCAGGCTTCCCGACCGCAGCTATTCAGGATCTGGCTGCCAATAAATCTGCACAGATCGTCAAGATCGATCCGCAGGTTGTAGAAAAGCTGAAAGCAGAATATCCGTACTACACCGCTATGACCATTCCGGCAGGCACATACCCCGGACAGGATGCAGATGTCAGCACCGTTGCCGTTAAGTGCGTCATCGTTACCACAGACAAGATGAGCGATGATCTCGGCGGACAGGTTGTCAAGGCAATTTATGAACACCTGGATCGCATGAAGGCAGCGCATGCAGTCGGCAAATATATCACAAAGGACACAGCGCTGGAAGGTATGTCTATCAAGATGAACGCCGGTGCGGAAAAATACCTGAAGGCATAATAAAGGGTACCGGAAGGTTCCACACCCAGTAAAGGAAGGAGGAAGAACGGACTCTGTATCTTATAGGGTCCGTTCTTGCTTTTATGGAAGAAAAACACAAAAACGGGAAAATAGAAAACATACTGATTATTTTCGGATTTATTGTCTGCATTTTCATCATTATTGTGGGAAATAAGATGAAGCAAACCTATTTCTTCGCTCAGACTTCTGACGGCTTCATTATCCGCCAGAGAGTAGAGCGGGGAACACCGGTTCAGCTGGTATACCGTCATTCCGTACAGAAGACCATGATTTATGAAAATCTGGTGGTCAATGACTGGGAAGACGGGCTGATTCTGAAATCCACAAAATATCAATCCATGGGAGTAGGACTTCCTTTCTCTGCAGAGGAAGGCGATTTCCGTGAAGAAGACGGCTGGTTCATTCTGGACAATATCAACCGGCGCTATCCGGAAATTTCCATCCGGGACGGTGTGACAAATCATGAGAAAATAATTGTGGGGGACACCGAATATAACCTGGACGAGCTTGTTCCGTTAGGGAAAGAAGTACGTCTTTATGTAGCACCGTTCTACAAACAGTGGTACATGAAAAAAACGATTAGGAGTTGATCAATTTGGCTGAGTTAGAAAAAAAGGGGACGGATCCTGCAAATGCACAGAATCCGGCAGAGGATAAGGCTTTGCAGGCCAAGCTGAAGGAATTGGATAAAGAATCAAATACTGCCGAATACATCGGCATCAGCGCCAAAATTATCGCTGTTATTTGTATTTGCTTCTCGCTGTTCCAGATTTACACGGGGATTTTCGGCGCATTGGATGCTATGATTCAGCGCTGCGTTCATCTGGCTTTCGGTATTTCGCTTGTATTCCTCCTGTGCCCGACAAAAAAATCCTGGGTACGGAGCGGACATTTTCATCCGCTGGATGTAGCACTTGCCGTTCTGGCAATTATTCCGCCGGTTTATATTCTGGTAAATTATCAGGCACTGATTCTCCGCGCCGGTACGGTGACTTCGACAGATATGGCAGTCGGTGCGCTGGGAATGATCATGGTTATCGAAGCAGCCCGCCGTATCGTGGGGCTTCCGATTGTCATTGTAGTTCTCGGCTTCCTTCTGTACGGGTTCCTCGGACCGTATATGCCCGGGCCGCTGGCACACAGAGGCCTGACACTGAATCAGATGGTGGGACACCTCTTCTTTACGACAGAAGGCGTTTTCGGTATCCCCATGGGCGTATCGTCTACCTTTATTTTCCTCTTTATTTTGTTCGGGGCTTATCTGGAAAAGACCGGCCTGGGGAAATTTTTCATTGATATCGCCAATGCCATTGCCGGATGGGCTTCCGGCGGACCGGCTAAGGTAGCCGTTTTGTCCTCTGCACTTCAGGGCACCATTTCCGGTTCTTCTGTAGCCAATGTAGTAGGTTCCGGCTCTTTCACCATTCCGATGATGAAGAAGCTGGGGTATCACAAAAACTTTGCCGGCGCTGTAGAAGCTGCAGCATCTACAGGCGGTCAGCTCATGCCTCCGATCATGGGGGCGGCAGCATTCCTGATGGCGGAATTTGTCGGCATTCCGTACATGGAAGTAGTGGAAGCGGCTATTGTTCCGGCTATCCTGTACTTCCTCGGCGTGTTCCTGGGCGTTCACTTCGAAGCAAAGAAGAACAACCTGAAAGGTACACCGAGAAGCCAGCTTCCGTCTTGGGGAAAGATTATGAAGGAAGAAGGCCATCTGGCTATTCCGCTGATTGCTATCATCGGACTTCTTGCTTCCGGCTATACTCCGATGAAAGCAGCTCTTGCAGGGATTTTTATTTCCATTATTACGGCAGAGCTCCGCAAGAATACCCGTATGGGAATCGGTGATATCGTAGACGGTCTGATCAAGGGCGCCAGAGGCGCTCTGGGCGTGCTCATCGCCTGTGCTTCTGCGGGCATGATCATCGGTATCGTAACCAAAACCGGTGTCGGTCTGAAACTGGCGTCCGCGCTGGTATCCTTCGCATCGGGCAATTTCATGCTGCTGCTCATCTGCACCATGCTGACTTCCCTGATTCTGGGCATGGGCGTACCGACTACGGCAAACTACGTTATTACCTCCACGATTGCGGCGCCTGCGCTGATTCAGCTGGGGGTGCCGATTCTGGCGGCTCATATGTTTGTATTCTATTTCGGTATTATTGCCGACATCACACCGCCGGTAGCACTGGCTGCTTATGCAGGATCCGCTATTTCCGGCGGGGACCCGCTGAAGACCGGCGTCAATGCATCCAAGCTGGGCATTGCAGCCTTCATCATCCCGTATGTATTTGTTATGTCGCCTGAAATTCTGGGCATCGGGGCGACCTTCAGCTCGGTTGTTTACTGTACCGCTACGGCTATCATCGGTATGACCGCCGTTTCCGGCGCGATGATCGGCCAGTTCTACTGCAGGGCAAATATTCTGGAAAGACTGATTCTCGCAGGAGGCGGTCTCTGCCTGATTGATCCGAACGGTATGACCGATATGATTGGTCTGGCTATTCTGGCAGCGGTTTTTGTAGAACAGTTCTTCCGTTCCAAAAAAGCAAAAGAAAACGAAACTGCTGCATAAGAGAAAAAATTCCCAGGCTATGGGGTGAAATGAATCTCAGATCCGTATCTTTCGGGCTTGGGATTCATTTTTTATTGCGGGAGAGATTTTTTGTGACGGGACAGCGGAACTTCCCGCAGAAGCTATTTACAGGGAGGGGGGAAATCTGTCCCGGCAGAATGATTTCAGCGGCAGAAAGCACAGTGAAAAAGAAAAGTCCGGCTCCCGTAAGGGGGCCGGACTTACTGCCGAATATTTTGGCAGAAGGAGATGCAGTGTTTTAGTTCTGCTTCGGAGCCGATTCTTTCCCGGATTCCGGGGAAGGAGCGGGGGAAGATTCTGCAGAGTCGTTCTGCGGAGTATTATCCTGCTCCTGCTCATTCCAGGGGAAATGGAGATGAGGTGCCACGGCATTGAAGAAACGGGGAAAATGAACCCGATTGTCATCGACATGATCGGGAACAAAAACGGGAAGCCTGCCGGGAAGGATTTCCAGATCAATCGGGAAAGAAGGTCCTTTGTCGCCGTCCACGTTGGTCGAAATCGATTCATTCTCCTCGATGGAAATATGGGCTTTTTTGAACGTGACGACCGTAACGAAATCGGAACCCATCTGTATGCCGGCCAGCAGCTTCGGGGCCTGCTTCAGGGCATAGAGCCATTCGAAATCATGGAAAAGGCAGAACGTGATGACGCCTTTGTTCCGATCCTCCGGAGGGATGAGATTCCGGAAACTGCCGGCGGAATCGGTCAGCATGGCGGCTACCAGTGGAGAAGAAATTTTGATGACCGTACCGTTTTCTTCTTCAATGGTGAAATGATAGGACTTTTGTTTGTTCAGTACCGTGAAGCCTTTCATGAAGTAGGCCAGAGAGCCAAAAAGTGTTTTCTGCTTAATGGAAACTTCGCTGACTGCTTCGGAAATCAGGCCGGCGGCAACTACATTGATAAAGTACCGGTCATTGACTTTGCCTACGTCGATCCGAGATTTCTTTGCTGTTTCCAGCATGCGGATCGCTCCCTTCGGAGAACGGGGAATATGAAGCGCCCGGGCCAGATCGTTGACCGTTCCGAAGGGGATGAAACCGAAGGTGGATTCACTGTTCACGGGCACCATGCCGTTGATGACCTCATTAATGGTGCCGTCACCGCCCATGCAGATGATATCGTGGTTTTGAAGAGCTGCTTCCCGGGCAAATTCCGTAGCATCTCCTGCTTTTTCCGTGTAGCGTACCGTGACGGTTTCAAAGCGCTTCTTCAGAACCGACTGCAGAAGGGGAACATATCGGGGGGCTCTTTCATGACCGGACGTAGGGTTGACGATGATGATGCAGTTTCCTTGTTTTTCCATGACTCTCTCCGTAAAGTTTTTGTATCATGCAGATTTGCTCTTCATTATATCAAAAAGAAAGGTGTAAAGAAAAATAAAAAGAAGCGCAGGAAAAGAAGTTTTTCAAAAAAATTGGCAGATTTCTTTTTCTTTTCCTGCGCTTTATTTCATACAGGAATACTATGATAATCCGGGGCCGGAAGAAATCATAAAATTTTATGGAAACTCTTGACAGGACATGTATCGTGGATTATACTACGGTCATCATCAATTAACAAATGCGCTGAACGGGAAAAAGATAGTACCTGTAGCTTCCAGAGAGCCGGCGGAAGGTGAAAGCCGGCAGCAAGAAACTATCGACACTCACCTGTGAGCAGTTCTTCCGAATCAAGTAAGAGGAAACGTCCATTCACGTTACGAATAGGAACCTGAGTATAATGTAGGGTGGTACCGCGGATTCGCCCCTATTTCCATTTGGAAATAGGGGCTTTTGTGTACACTGCAGAGATTCAGGCTCCCTGAGCGACAAGTCAGGGTGGTACCGCGCAAAGCGCCCCTGCTCATGGGAAACCATGGGCAGGGGATTTTTATTTGCAGGAGGCAGACAGATGAAAAACTGGAAGAAAGCAGTTACGGCAGCAATCGCAATAACAGCGGCAGCAGGCCTGATGGCAGGCTGCGGCGGAGAGAAGAAAGCTGCATCGAGCGGAGCCGCCGATGCGGGAAATACCGCAAAGTTCGGCTTCGTGACTGCCTATACCGGACCCGGTGCCGCTTACGGCCAGGCAGAAAAGGAAGGCGCAGAGCTGGCTGTGGAAGAGATCAATAAAGATCCGAAAACAAAAATTAAAATTGATCTGATTACTTATGACACCAAGCTGAACAAGGCAGAAGCCATCAATGCATTCAAACGTCTGATTGAGCAGGATAAAGTTCTGGCCATCCAGGGGCCGATGACCAGCGGTGAAGTATTTGCAGCCGGTCCGATTGCCCAGCAGGCCAAGGTACCGGTTATGGGAACAAGCATCACTGCCCCGAAGGTCACGGATATCGGCGACTATATTTTCCGGAATGCGATCCCCGGGAAACTGGCCATTCCTACCACAGTCCGGAAAGCCCATGACAAACTGGGATTCAAGACTGCCGCAGTCATGTACTCCAACAACAATGACCAGATGGTCGGAGAAAATCAGATTTATCAGGATACCTTCAAGGAAATGGGAATCCCGGTCGTGGCTACGGAAACCTTTGCCGATAAGGATGCAGACTTCTCTGCACAGCTCACCAATATTCAGGCGGCCAATCCGGATGTAATCTGCATTGCCGGATTCTACCAGGAAGGAGCGCTCATTGCGAAGAAGGCCCGTGAAATGGGGATGACCCAGCCCATTATCGGAAATAACGGTTTCAACGGGCCGGCTTATATCGAACAGGCCGGTGCTGCTGCGGAGGGCACCATGGTTGCCACTCCGTGGGATCCGGACAGGAAGAGTGAAAAAGCCCAGGCATTCCGTAAGGCCTTTGTGGCAAAATACGGTCATGAACCGGATCAGTTTGCAGCACAGACCTATGATGCATTCTACATTATGCATCAGGCCGTAGAACAGTCGGGCAGTACCACTGACCGGAAGAAATTCCGTGACGCTCTTGCAGCCGTCAAGAATTTCGAAGGGGCAACAGGGACCTTCTCCTTTGATGAAAACAGAGATCCTGTCATGGATCTGGCGGTTCTCGTTGTCAAAGACGGGAAATGGGTACCCTTTGCCTGATTAGACGGGAAGGAAAATCATTTTCGTTCGAAAGAAAAGACAGGGCCGATCGGCAGGAAGAAAGCGGCGGCCCCTGGAGGAAAGAAGAATAGCAGCATAGCAGGAAAGAAGCGGAGGGCTTCGCAGAACAGGAAGAAGTCCCTCAAAAAACGGGAAACGGCGGAAAAAGGCAAACCGAAGAAATCAGAAGTATGGGAGAAAACATATTTTCCGACAGGCCGTTTTCACGGATGATCAGCAGAAATTACAGAGTTCAGGGAAGGACAGGAGAAAAAGATGAAGAATTGGAAGAAGGCAATCACGGCAGCAATTATCGGAATGACCGTTATGGGAATGACCGCAGGATGCGGCGGGGAGAAATCTTCCGGAAACGGAACAGCTGATGCAAAAAATACGGCAAAGTTCGGTTTTGTTACCGCTTATACCGGTCCGGGTGCTGCTTACGGTCAGTCCCAGAAAGAAGGGGGAGAACTGGCTATTGAGGAAATCAATAAGGACCCCAATACGAAGATTAAAATCGACCTCATTACTTATGACAGCAAGCTCAACAAATCGGAAGCGATTAACGCCTTTAACCGTCTGATCAATCAGGATAAAGTCCTGGCTATTCAGGGAACCATGACCAGCGGGGAAATGTTTGCCGCCGGTCCGCTGGCGCAGAAAGCAGGCGTTGCTGTTATGGGCAGTTCTACCACCGCTCCGAAAATTACGGAAATCGGTGACTGCAGCTTCCGTAATGCCGTTCCGGGAAAGATTGCCATTCCCATTACGCTGAAAAAGGCTCATGAAAAGATAGGCTTCAAAACGGCTGCTGTCATGTATTCCCATAATAATGACCAGCTGGTAGGGGAAAACGAAACCTATCAGAAAACCTTTAAGGAAATGGGAATTCCCGTGGTGGCTACGGAAACCTTTGCCGACAAGGATACCGATTTCTCCGCACAGCTGACGAAAATCCAGGCTGCCAATCCGGACATTATCTGCATTGCCGGACTGTATACGGAAGGTGCGCTGATTGTAAAGAAAGCCCGTGAAATGGGGATGACCCAGCCCATTATCGGCAACAACGGTTTCAACGGCCCGACCTACATCAAGCTCGCGGGAGAAGCGGCGGAAGGAACTCTGGTTTCCACCCCGTGGAACCCGAACCGGGATAGTGAAAAGGCAAAGCATTTTGTGAAAGCCTATACGGAAAAATACGGCCATGAACCGGACCAGTTCGCTGCACAGGCTTACGATGCATTCTATATCATGCATCAAGCTCTGGAAAATTCCGGCACGACCACGGACCGGAAAAAGTACCGCGATGCACTGGCACAGATCCGGGATTTCGAAGGTGCTACGGGAAAATTCTCCTTCAATGAAGATCGTGATCCCGTCATGGATATGGATGTGCTCATTGTAAAAGACGGAAAATGGGTACCCTATATCTGATCAGGAACTCTGACAGAAAATCCGCCTCCCGAGAGGGAAAGAACGGGGAATAAAAAGCGGCTCTGCCGGTGAACAGGAATCAAATCCGCATGCGGACAGCATCGGAGAGTCCTCTTTGCAGACAGAGCTGCTTTTTTTCGCAAAAAAGAGCATTCATGATACAATGAATCAGACACTATTATGCAGAGGAGCTGATACAGTGGAAGAAATGAATGAACTTTTTTATAAGGATGCCTATCGGAAAGAATTCGATGCAAAGGTACTGCAGTGCCGGGAAGGGAAAAAAGGATATGAAATTATTCTGTCCGATACGGCCTTTTATCCGGAAGGCGGCGGACAGCCCGCTGATCATGGATTCCTGGATGATATTCCCGTAAAGGATGTAAAAAGACGGGAGGGAGCTGTCGTGCATTATACCGACCGTCCGATGGAAGAAGGGAAAACCGTTCACGGAAAAATTGACTGGGAGCGCCGGTTTGATCTGATGCAGCAGCATTCCGGAGAACATATTTATTCCGGACTGGTACACAAAAAATTCGGTTACGACAATGTAGGATTTCATCTGGATGATATTGTCACCGTGGATTTCAGTGGGCCCATGACCTATGAGGATGCACTGGAAATCGAAAGACAGGCCAACGAACTGATTTATGAAAATCAGGAAACAAAAATTACGTATCCGTCTCAGGAAGAATTGAAGGTTCTGGACTACCGCAGCAAAATTGAGCTGACCGGAAAGGTGCGTATCGTGGAATTCCCCGGCGGAGACATTTGCGCCTGCTGCGGGACCCATGTGGCAAGAGCAGGGGAAATCGGTCTGCTCAAGGTACTGTCGCTGGCAAATCATAAGGGCGGTGTCCGCATCGAGCTGGTCTGCGGAAGAAGAGCATTAAAATATCTGGATCAGATTTATGACCTCAACAAGAATCTGGCAGTACGGTATTCCGTAAAGCCTTTGGAGACAGGAGAAGCTGTTGAAAAGGCGGAGCAGGAAAAAGAGGCACTTAAGCAGAAGCTGAATGAATCCAACCGCCGGTATTTTGAGGCGGAGGCAGCGGTGATTCCGCAGGGCCAGAAGGCAGTTCTTTTCTATGAGAAGGATATGACCGCCGCAGAAATACGCAAATTCTGTGAATATCTGATTGAAAAGAAAAAAGCGGAAATCATATTCGTACTTTCCCAAAAGGAAGAGGGCGTACTGAACTATGCTGTCGGAAGTCCCTGCCTGGATCTGAAAGAAGCGGCCAAGGACTGGAACCGGCGCCTGAACGGCCGGGGCGGCGGAAAAGATATCATTCAGGGCTCTTTCCGATGCACAGTGGATGAAGCAGTCATGATCTGCCGGGAAGCAGATGAGAAGCTGCAGGGGAAAGAATCATGAATCGTTTCTGTTTCGTCAGACAGAACTGGATATAAGAAAGAGCAAAACAAGGAGACACTGTTATGGCATTTAAAGAAATTCCTGTGGAAGAACTCAAACTGAATCCTTTTACGGATCTGAAAAAATACTGCATCGTTACTGCCGGCAATGAAAAGAGATGCAACCCCATGCTTGTTACTTGGGGAGGATTCGGCGTTCTCTGGAGAAAACCTGTTGTCACTGTCTATATCCGGCAGAGCCGGTATACGAAGGAAATCCTGGATGCGCAGGATTACTTTACACTGTCCTTTTTGCCGGAGGTGTATAAACCGCAGGAATCCTATCTGGGCTCCCATTCCGGAAGAAATGAAGATAAATTTGCGGGAAGCGGACTTCATCCGTATTTTCCGGATGAATTTTCTGCCGGAGTGGAGGAAGCGCATCTGATCCTGATCTGCAGAAAGATTTACACCCATGAAATGAAGGAAGAATGCTATACCGATCGGGAAGTCTATGAACGGTGGAACAGCGGAAAACAGGCAGGGAACAATCACAGTGCCTATCTCGGAGAAATCGTAAAGATTCTGGTGAAGGAATAAAAACAGAGTTTTTCAGGCATGGAAAACGGCTGAGAACAAATATTCTCAGCCGTTTTTTGTATGCAGGAAATCATCAGCGGGACATGACTTTTCTCTGCTGCTCCCATTCCGCTGCAGCCGTAAAGACTACATCTGAGGAAGAATTCAGCGCGGTTTCACAGGAATCCTCCAGAACAGAGATGATGAAGCCGACACCGACTACCTGCATGGCAATGTCATTATTGATGCCGAAAGAAGCACAGGCCACAGGGACCAGCAGAAGAGAGCCGCCGGCTACTCCGGAAGAACCGGACGCTCCGACAGCAGCAATGAGACAGAGGAGCAGCGCGGTGGGAAGATCCACGGAAATATGCATCGTATGAGCCGCTGCCAGTGAAAGAACGGAAATCGTAACGGCTG
>ULUY01082413.1_pt1 | contig 32468 bp, 31 predicted proteins | sample 1959031 | NCBI WGS metagenome assembly ULUY01 (sample SAMEA4835774, study PRJEB28245) | human gut metagenome | biome: gut microbiome; material: fecal sample | place: Denmark | collected 2008
ACTCCCGCGAGTGGAAGAAGTACACCCTCGTGATGCGTTCTCCACGGACCATCGAAAAGGCCAACCTGCGTATCTTCCTCTCCAACCCCGAACACCGTTCAGGCACAGGTACCGTCGACCTGGAGCATGTCTCGCTCTTCCCGACAGATACCTGGATGGGGCATGAGAACGGCATGCGCAAGGACCTCGCACAGGCACTCTTCGACTTGCATCCCGGCGTCTTCCGTTTTCCCGGTGGGTGCATCGTCGAAGGCAGCAACCTCGCCACACGCTACCAGTGGAAGAACACCGTGGGACCGGTAGAGAACCGTCCGCTGAACAAGAACCGCTGGGAGTCGACCTTCACCGACCGCTACTATCCCGACTATTTCCAAAGCTACGGACTGGGCTTCTATGAATACTTCCTCCTGAGCGAAGAGCTGGGTGCCGCTCCCCTGCCCGTGCTCAACGTAGGCATGGCCTGCCAATACCAGAACTGGAACAAGGAGGAGGCACATGCCGAATGTTCTGCCGAAGGGTTGCAACCCTACATCGACGATGCACTCGACCTCATCGAGTTTGCCAACGGTCCTGCTGACAGCGAGTGGGGCAAGGTGCGTGCCGAGATGGGACACCCGGCTCCGTTCGGACTGAAGTACATTGCCATCGGCAACGAGCAGTGGGGCGAGTTCTACTTCGAGCGTCTGAAGTTCTTCATCGACGCCATCCGCAAGGCACACCCCGAAATCAGCATCATCGGCACATCGGGTCCCGATTCCGAGGGCGAGATGTTCGAACTGGGCTGGAAGGCGATGCGTGAGCAGAAAGCCGACTTGGTCGACGAACACTTCTACCGCCCCGTCGACTGGTTCAAGAACAGCATGGACCGTTATGACAACTATGACCGCCGCGGTCCGAAGGTGTTTGCCGGCGAGTATGCCTGCCATGACCACGGACGCAACATGAAATGGAACCATGCCGGGGCATCGCTCTACGAGGCAGCCTTCATGACTACACTGGAACGCAACGCCGACGTCGTTCACATGGCAACCTACGCTCCCTTGTTCGCACATGTCGAAGGCTGGCAGTGGCGTCCCGACCTCATCTGGTTCGACAACCTGCGCTGCGTGAAGTCCGTGAGCTACTATGTGCAGCAGATGTACGCCCGCAACTGTGGCACGAATGTCATCCCTGCTACCCTCTCCACACCGACGCCCAAAGGGGAAGATGGCCTGTTCACCAGTGCCGTGGTCGACAAGCAGACGGGTGAATACATCGTCAAGGTCATCAACACGACCGATAGCCCGAAGGACATCGTGCTCCGCTTCGAGGGCATGAAGCGCCTCCATTCAGTCGGTACCCTGACGCTCGATTGCCGTTCCTATGAGCAGGACAACACACTTGATGCACCGACCAGCATCGTCCCCCAAGAGGGCAGCCTCATCCCGACGGACAATACTGTCCGCACAGTCATCGCCGCCAAAAGCTTTGTGGTTTATCGGGTGAAGTAAGGTGAATGTCCGGTTCCGGATTTACTGAAAAAAACAATAGCGACTGCTACTATTGGAATTTATAGTGACAGTCGCTATTGCTGTATTCTGAAGAGTTAAACTCAAATCGGGACATTAGGCTTTGAGCGGTCTAATAACCGATTAAGGTTAAATACTATCTTCTTTTAATAAGAAATCGAAGAGACTCATATAGACAAAACCATTGTCATCAATGTAAGTGGCAATGTCGTCGCCAACGATAACTATTTTGCGGAATGAGTCGTCGATGTTCTTAAGTGACGCTATCTCTTGTTCGCGTTTATCTGCATTGGGCATGGCATAAGCTGACTGGATGTAGAATTTATCTCTACCATTGGTTGCAACGAAGTCTATCTCCAATTGCTGGTAGCTGGACACACCATCTATCATCTTACGCAGCTCTACAACACCAACATCCACTACATAGCCACGGATACGCAGCTCGTTGTATATGACGTTCTCCATGATGTGCGTCAGTTCCTGCTGGCGAAAGTTGAGCCGTGCATTACGCAGACCGACATCACAGACGTAGTATTTCTTTATGCTCTCATAATATTTTTTACCTTTGATGTTGTAGCGACGTGCCCCCTCAAAAAGAAACGAGTTTTCTAGGTTCTGCATATAATTTGCCACAGTAGCAGGTGCTATGGATATGCGTTGCACACTCTGCAATGTATTACTGACCTTCAATGGATTGGTTAACGAGCCTATTGACGAACATAGCGAATCCACAAGAGCTTCTAACGCCTCACGGTTTTTGATACCGTTACGCTCCACCACATCATCTATGTAAGTCTTTGTCCACAGACGCTGCAAATAGGTTATCTTCTGTTCTTCGCTTCGATGATTACGCAGGGCAGGCATGCCACCATAAGTATAGTACTCCTTCCACAATTCAGAGATAGATTCCTGTCTGTCAGAACAGAACTCGCTGAACGAAAGAGGATAAACCCTCACTTCATCGCCACGGCCCCGGAATATGGTATTGATGTCGCTCGAAAGGAAACGCGAATTGCTCCCAGTGATATATACATCCACATTATCGCGAGCATTCAATCCATTGACTATCCGTTCGAAACCTTCTACCATTTGTATTTCATCAAGAAATACATAGTAGTGCGTTTCCTCATCAGTAATACGCGAATACAAATATTGCTTCAGTATTGTAGGCTCAGTCAATTCCTTACCATCCGTGGTTTCATCTATATCAAATGATACGACTATGATATGATCGTCTGCAACACCTTGGTCTATCAGATAATCGTGATATATCCTTTTGAGTAGCCATGACTTACCGCAACGACGAGTACCCGTGATGATTTTCACTTCACCATTGTCTCGTCGCTCTATGAGCTTCTGCAAGTATCGTTGCCGCTTGATATAAGTTCCCATATTCACTTCAAATTTACTGCAAATTTACAAAGGATAAAAGCTAGCAGAAAGGTTTTGCCGTTGCTAATTTGTAAAAGTAATGATTCCTCCTACATTTTGCTTTCTTCTATTTCAAATCTACTGCAATTTGCAGTAAATTTAAGATGGACTATAATCTGTCAGTCATTTCGAGTGTTGCATACACTTTGCCTGAAACCTATCAATCGATGCCGAAAATAATAAAAAACAATAGCGACTGCTACTATTGGAATTTATAGTGACAGTCTCTATTGCTGTATATGACGATGCAGGACCTATTCTGCGATATCATTTATCTGTTCCGATACATCTCATCATAATACTTTTGGTAGTCACCACTGGTCACATTGTCCATCCAGTCCTGATGCTCCAGGTACCAACGGACCGTCTTTTCTATCCCCTCTTCGAATTGCAGGCTTGGTTCCCAGCCAAGCTCGCGCTGAAGCTTCCGGGAATCAATGGCATAGCGCATGTCATGCCCCTTGCGGTCAGTCACGTAGGTTATCAGGTCCATATCCTCGCCTTCCTTACGGCCTAAGAGGCGGTCAACCGTCCTGATGACAACCTTGATAATATCGATGTTCTTCCATTCGTTAAAACCACCGATGTTATAAGTATCCGCGATTCGGCCTTTGTGGAAAATGAGGTCGATGGCCCTTGCATGGTCTTCCACGTAAAGCCAATCTCTGACGTTCTCGCCTTTTCCATAGACAGGCAACGGCTTCTTGTGTCGGATGTTGTTAATGAATAAAGGTATCAGCTTCTCGGGGAACTGGTAAGGTCCGTAGTTATTCGAACAGTTGGTCACGATGGTCGGCATCCCGTAGGTGTCATGGAAAGCTCTTACAAAATGGTCCGAACTGGCCTTTGAAGCCGAATAAGGCGAATGCGGATTGTACTTCGTTTCTTCGAGGAAGAATTCCGTGCCATAGGCATGGTGATGCTCCGAACTGGCCTTTGTCGTAAACGGAGACTCAACCCCTTCGGGATGGGTCAGCTCCAGCGCCCCATACACCTCATCGGTAGAAATGTGGTAAAAGCGTTTGCCCTCATAACCTTCGGGCTTACTCTCCCAATATTCCTTTGCAGCCTGTAGCAATGTCAATGTACCCATCACGTTTGTATGAGCGAACGTGAACGGGTCCTTTATCGAGCGGTCCACATGGCTCTCAGCCGCAAGATGGATGATTCCGTCGATATCATATTCCGCCATCAGCCCCTTTATCGTCTCATAGTCACAGATATCAGCCTTGACAAACACATAATTCTCCCGGTCCTCGATGTCTTTCAGGTTTGCAAGGTTGCCGGCATAGGTCAGCTTGTCCAGGTTTATGATTCTATAATCCGGATACTTGTTCACGAACAGGCGTACCACATGGGAACCAATAAAACCTGCTCCCCCCGTTATCATAATGTTGCGTTTGAAATTCATATCACTCTTGTGTTTTGACTGTTATCGCATTGCTTTCATATTCTCCATGCAGACGGTCAATGAATCTGTCCAGTACGGCACTTTGATGCCGAACGTCTGCTTGATTTTCGTTTTGTCCAGGACCGAATAGGCGGGACGCTTCACCGGACTGGGGAACTCATCACTGTGACAAGGCTCTATGTCACATGCTGTATGTCCCGCCAGCTCTGCAATCTTCTTGGTGAAGTCGTACCAGGAACAGACACCTTCATTGCTGAAATGATAAATGCCTGTCTTGCTGTACCCCCCATGAGGGTTCTCGCGCTCATAGTCCGCCAGGACCGTCTCTATCGCCCGGGCGAGATCATACGCGTAAGTCGGAGTCCCCACCTGATCAAAGACCACATTCAGCCTCGGCTTCGTCGCCGTCAGCCCCAGCATGGTCTTCACAAAGTTACGACCGAACTCTGAATACAGCCATGCCGTACGGATGATGACATGATCGCATCCGACAGCCTGTATGTTCCTTTCACCTTCCAGCTTGGTCTTGCCGTAAACACCGGTCGGTGTACCCGACTGCTCCTCACGGCAAGGTGTATTGTAAGGGTCACCCCCAAAAACATAATCGGTCGATATCTGCACCAGCAGTCCGTCCACCTCCTTCATCACCTCCGCCAATATCTTCGGAGCCTCCGCATTCAGTCTGTGACAGAGCTGCTCATCACTCTCCGCCTTGTCCACATTGGTATAGGCCGCACAATTCACAATACAGCGGATGTCGTTCGCACCGACCAACGCCCTTACGGCATCAGCATCCGTCATGTCGAGGAGGACCGTCTCCACCCCTTCAGCCGGGACCACATCGGTAAACAGATAGTTGTCTTTCGAGTTTCTGCTCACGAGACGCATTTCATGTCCGAGCTGTCCGTTTGCACCTGTTATAAGTATATTCATCTGTTGTCAGGATTTAAAAGTTCAGAAGACAAAAGGGGAATCAAAGTGCCTCAACAGCGGATGCTTCGTATCCTTTTCACTGAGTATGGCACGTTCCGTCGGGATGCACCAGTCTATTCCAAGGCTGCCATCCAGGATACTGATGCCACCATCCGCTTCCGGGTGGTAAAACTCGTCACACTTGTACTGGAATACCGCCGTTTCACTCAGCACGGCAAAACCATGTGCAAACCCCTTCGGGATAAAGAACTGCCGATGATTGTCCTCGGTCAATTCCACCGCCACATGCTTCCCGTACGTCGGCGATCCCTTACGTATGTCCACAGCCACATCCAGTACCTTCCCCCTGACACATCTCACCAGTTTTGCCTGGGTAAAGGGAGGACGCTGGAAGTGCAATCCCCTCATGACGCCGTACGACGACATACTTTCATTGTCCTGCACAAATTCCACATGCCCGACCTTCTCGTCAAACTCCTTTTGTGAGAAGCTCTCAAAGAAGTATCCCCTGGCATCCTTAAATATACGTGGTTCTATGATGACCACTCCGTCTATCTCTGTCTTTATTACTTCCATTTTTCTAATATTCCAAGTCCTTTTCCAAAGCATCTTCCTTCTCATCCAGCAGAGAAAGTATATACTTGCCATAATCATTTTTCAGCATCGGCTGCGCCACCTCGCGCAGTGTCTCCTTCGTGATCCAGCCCTTGCGGTAAGCAATCCCTTCGAGGCAGGCCACCTTCAGTCCCTGACGCTTCTCCAGCACTTCGATGAAGGTCGATGCCTCCGAGAGGGAGTCATGCGTCCCGGTATCAAGCCACGCAAAGCCTCGTGCCATCGTCTGCACTTTCAGCTCCTTGTCTTTCAGGAATTGCTGATTGACGGTGGTTATCTCCAGCTCTCCACGCGCAGACGGCTTGATGTGTTTCGCCACCTCAACCACCTTGTTCGGATAGAAATACAAGCCGACAACCGCATAGTTACTCTTCGGGTGCTCAGGTTTCTCCTCGATGCTCAGGCAGTTGCCCGCCTTATCGAACTCTGCCACTCCGTATCGCTCCGGGTCACTCACCCGATAGCCGAACACCGTAGCCTTCCCATTCACTTCCGCATCCAGCACAGCCTGCCTCAACAGACTATTGAGTCCGACTCCATGGAAGATGTTGTCGCCAAGCACCAGGCAGGCACAATCATCTCCAATGAACTTCTCACCAATGATAAACGCTTGCGCCAGTCCGTCCGGAGAAGGTTGCTCTGCGTACTCAAATCTCACCCCGAACTGGCTGCCGTCTCCCAACAGACGTTTGAAGCTCGGCAGGTCATAAGGCGTCGAGATAATAAGTATCTCCCTGATGCCTGCAAGCATCAGCACGGAAATAGGATAGTAAATCATCGGTTTGTCAAAGATGGGTATCAGCTGCTTGCTGACTCCCTTGGTGATCGGGTACAGTCTTGTACCACTACCACCGGCGAGAACGATTCCCTTCATGTATAGTTGTTTTTTTGATTGTTATTAAACTTAACTCCTGCATCACAGGACGATATTCCACAAAATTAAACCAAGATTGTTCATTGGACTTTGATTAGATGGTTTCCCCGCCCTTGCAGCACGAGAAAAAGATACAAGCACGGTGCACACGATGTTCTCAGAGCTTGCTCCCTTGGAACGGAAGAGGATTTTGAATGGTCGAATGATTGGCTGGGGTTGCATAATAGCGACTCTTACTGTTTGATTATTAGCAGCATTCACTATTGAAAGAGTTACTTTTTATCCCTCAAAATCAAGCTCTCCGAAGAATGTATAATGAGGAGTATTTATGTCAACCACATCAAAAGACAATTTGCCTTCTGCCGACTTGATCATACTATAAACCTTCTTACATTCCACATCAGCTGTAGCATAATAGGTGATGTCAGATTCCACATCCGCCTGTGCAAACATCTTAGTATCATTAGGCACGATAGCTCTTGGCGTGATGGTAACACCACGCCTTTTCTTCTCAGCATAAACCTCAGCAATCATCTTACCAGCCCTTCGAGCATGGTCGAAGTTAAATGGAATGATGAGCATATTCTTAAGAGGCAGTTCATTTACTTCACCTCTCACGCAATACTCAGCTATGGCTATCGTGCTAATCTTAACCACAAAATCATGCTCTAAAAAATACCTGAAATATCCTAAAGCATTAGCATGCAAAGGATCTTTCTCATTCATTAGGCGAATGAAGAAGCTAGTATCCAGAAGTACGCAATTCTGTTCCATTAGACAAGTCCTCCCCTTATATTCGTCAACCACTCATCAGCATCTACGTCCTTCCATTTAGGAGTAGCTTTGTGAATCAGGTCCATAAGATAATCTTCGTCAAACTTTGGCTGGTAATCCATCAGTTCCACCAACACCAAGGTTGATTTGTCAATGTCCCCTGTAAGGATATTCTTCTTAGCACGTACTCGCACACCAAAATTTTTATAGAGAGGATTTCCCTGATACCCGGCTAAATATTCCTTATCTGCCCGAATCGTCAAGGAGCCAACATCCTTCGTATCCAAATGAATATTAGCCTTGTCCTTTCCACCGGCATCTGTCAAGGTACCATAATAATAGCACTCTATATCCACCATGATATTTTCATGGCGAACATAATGTGTGGTTGGAGTAATCCGAAAGAAACGTTGTGGCTTGTCAGAAGTACCTATTTCTATATCATAGTTATAACGCAATGCAAAAGACTGAAGATTTTCTATCGCTTGCGCACTTGCCACTTCCAATTTATCAATAGAGCCATTTTCTTGTTCAATAACACCAAGCATGGCAGAGACCAAGAGGACGCTTTGTAGAGATGTTCTAAAGACATTGAGCACAGAGCCTTCCTTCATCTCATAAGAAATAGTAGGACGATCCTTGCGTTTCTTTCTGTCTGGATAAAGCAAATTCTCCACTTCATCAAGCAAGAATCTAATTTGCCTGATGTCAAAATTGGCAGGAGAAAGAGGCTCGCCTCCGTTCTTGCCAATAATTCTTAGTGAGACTTCATTCCTATCCATAATTACTGCAAATATAATATATTTGTGCAATTGTGCACGTTAGCCCTATTTTTTTAGAATAATTTATCCATGAGTTTCTCTATCCGTTTTTACCAAAGGTCCATCAAATATCCTCATTGTTGAACTGCTTGCATCGTTCTGCCAAATGAGCAAAATCCAGCGGAACATTATGACGTACATACCATTCAAGTCGTACCAATCACGACCTTTGACTCTATTCATCGTCTGAAGAATTTTAGAAGTGTCGAAATTGAATCAGCCTTTTTGCCCACATTGATATAATCTTCAAATATGGTTGCATCCATCTTATAAAACCCATCCATATCCATGCGAATATCCTGCTCAAGATATACCTCTACATCCTTCATATAGCGAAGAACGACTTTTGAGGAATTGGCAATCAGATCACACAAAGCCTTTTCCGGCGATGCAATAAGAAATGCATAGTCACCCTTATTCATACTCCTTACTCCTATCGGAAATGCCTTTCTTGAAATATATTTGTAGTCATAACTGCCGACTGGAGTTTGAAAGCATCGGGAATGTTTTATTGTCATTGATTGATGTACATACACAGTCTCGGGGATAAGCCCATAATAACGTAACGCAGTAGACATTGAAATATACGAGGGTGCATAGAGATGATTGGCAATCAACTCACTCGATAGAGCCTTTCCAGAATATTCAGGATTAATCACATAAAGTCCTCGCTTCAGTCTGATGAGAACCCCTTGCTTTTCGAGCCAGGTGACTTTCTTGTTGGCAGACTTAAGTTCTGGATATAGCGATTCAATGATTGAAGTCGTTACCGGAATAGTCCCTATTTCACTCAATTGTCTATCCATACCACAAATATAGCAATATTCTGAACACGAAAGGAAATATTACTTCCTTTTCTATTCAAAATATTGCTGTCAAGACAATCTCAAAGCCCAAAGACTGATTGGAATTAAACAATAGCGACTGTTACCAGTTGATTCTTGGTAACAGTCACTATTCCTATGTTTCCTGTTCTCAATCCTGCCCGACGTCTGATGGCTGGTGGAGGCTTACCCCCAAGTCAGCAGACCACCAGTCCGGAATCCAGGGTCAGACTCCGTGGTCCGTATCCCCATTCTCTTCGCCGTCCGTGTCCGGTTCCGGGTCGGGGATAACCTGAACAGACTTGCTTCCCCGCAACTGCTTGATGCTCTTATACTCCATTCTTCCGAGCAGTCCCCACAGCGAAGTGCTACGAGTGATGTTGCGTGCAGCAGCCCTATGGAAATACAGCTTGGGGACAGCCTGTTTGGGAGAGACCTCATCCGGGTTCTCCACCCCTTTGCCCTGTGACTTCAGGCGGATGCGGAACGTCCCGATGCCGTCGAATTCCACTACCTCAGAGGAAGCCAGATGCTTCTGCATGACGGTGATGAGGTTGTCAATGGTATTTTTCACATCACCGGCCGTGAGCGAAGAATACTCCGCCACTTCTTTTGCCATCTGGGCAGTAGTCACGAGACCGATGTGAACGGTAGACGGATGATAGAGTTTCTTACCTTCTTTGTTTGCCTTACTTGCTTGCTTTACCTTATAAATTATAGCCATGTTACTTGTTGATTAGTCATTCAGCCTTCGCCCGTCCGTCCCTGTCGTTGACAAGAAGCGGAGCGTATGCGACACTTGAATGGGTTAGACATTCGTGAATTCTTTCGCGATTCTCTTCCGTCCGTTACCCGGGATGTCCGTCCGTCGTTGAATCACATTGCAAAGATAGCCCCGGCTATATTCTCCGGCAAGCAAAATGCACCGTTTGCGTTCACACTTGCGTTCACACACCTTGATAACTGACTAATCAACAAACACATGCAATACCTGTTATGGTTTCTCTGTTGCGAGCTTACCGTCACCTGTTGTTTTGCTCCAAGAGCCACTTGAAATATTTTTCGTGTTCATCGACCAGGTGTTCCCAAGAATATTCATTCCGGATTACCTCTATGTTGTTGTCCGTACATGTTTTCTTGTTCTTTTCGACGATGATGTCCATATCATTAAAGTATTCCGTCACCTTCTCTGCCGACGGATAATAGAGGGCATTCCCTTTCAGCACTGCCCGATTGAAGATATTATCGTGTGCCAGGACGAAACATCCCGCAGCCATTGCCTCCAGCAGCGAAGGGTTTGTTCCCCCCACACTGTGTCCATGAAAATAAGCCCGTGAGAAATGGCGCACCGAATCCAGCTTCTTAAAGTCATAGATTCCTCCGACGAACCTTACCCCTTTCTCATGACCATACTTTTCCACCAGTTCCTTGCCATGGGGCGTATTGGTTTTCCCTATCACAATCAACGGACGGCGCCCATTCTCAGCAGAGTGGAGATACCCCTCTATCGCCATCACGATGTTGTTTTCCGGTTCAAGACGGGCTATGAGGATATAATATTCCTCCGGCTTCAGGTCGAACTCCTTCAGATAGTCTTCATTGAAATCATCATGAATGTCAGCCCCGTATGCCAGGAACTTACTTTCCTTCCCATACTTCTCCTTATAATAATCATGGATACCCATATTATCAGCTATCAGATAGTGGCTGTACTTCACTGCCATCTTTTCTTCCCAATCCAGGAAACGTCGCACCATCGGGCTGAACTTTGAGCGTTTGTTTTCCAGCCCATCCATATTCGTTGTGAATATCGGACGTTTCCGTTTCCGGACATTAAACCAGATATAAGCAGGGATGATACTTGTATAACCGGCCTCATAGATGATGTCGAAATTCTCCTTTTGCAACGCATCTTTCAGGGAAGAAAAGTCATAGAAAAAGCTTCCCACGGAACTTCCCATCCAAGTTTCAGGACTATAGATGTGCTTGATTCTAACCCCTTTGTAACTATCTTCTTTGTACGGATGGAAACTAGGAGAATAAACCGTCACTTCATGTCCACGCTGCACCAGTCCGACGGAAATATATTCCGCGAACTGCTCAAAGCCCCCGTAGTTATTGGGTATACCACGGGTGCTAATGAATGCTATTTTCATTTATAACAAAGTAAATTGAACTTCTATTAGAAGTAGATAACTATATCAATAATGTTTTTAGACATTTATCACAATACCCAAATCATGTTGTATTTATTGCTCTTGTATGATACCCAAATAAATTTGCTCAAGTTGCTGAACCTTCTTGTCCCACGAAAAATCATTAGCTCTTGCATACGCATGACTAGACATCGATTCTAACAGCGTCCTATCTTCAAACAATTTATCTATAGCCTTTGCGTAATCATAAATAAATTGTTCTTTTGTCTTAACCTTAATTCGAAAGCCACAATCATCTGTTACAACATTTGAGAAACCAAACTCATCAGGCACAATAACAGGAAGTCCAACAGATAAGGCTTCAAGCAAAACAGTCGAAGTCATATCTGCGACGCTTGTTATTGAAAATAAATGACATTTCCCTATAATTTCAATAGATTCACTACGCTTTTTTAAACCATGCCAAACACAATTCATACCTAAATTTTCTGCTTTACGTTTCCATGAATTTTCTAACTTCAAATTACCTCCTCCCACAACATTTATTTCTATGCAATCTTTATATTTTGATGCAAAAACAGCCTCTATTAAGAAATTCAAAGCTTTACGAGGGTAAAAAACACTACTCCAACCAATCTTAAAAACTCCGCCATCGTCAACATGGCGTCTTGGCCCTGACACAAGCCCAACTTCTGGCATCAAGACAGACTCCTTATGCCAATATTTTCTAATACGTTTCTGTCCATCTTGCGTTGCAGAGATTATAACATTAGCCTTACGAATACAACGGCGAACATCTCTATTGAATAGAATATCCTTGTAATTTAGCACATTGCGTATACCATAAAAGAACATAGATTTCAGGCCGAGCGAAGGCAATAAGCACCAAGGAGAAATTTGAAATCCTCCTATAGGTCCCCAAACAAAAGGTTTATCAAGCTTATACAAATAGCCTGGAGACCTAAAACCTGTCAAGGTCACTTTATGTATAATATCAAAATCATATTCACGATTCAATTGCTCTGCTAGAATAAGTGCCTTCTTTTCCCACTTGTTTATATAATGATAAAGTAAAGGTGGCCATAACTTAATTGCAGACCAATTAAAATCCAAATTCAAATAATAAAAATGAAGATTAGGAATTACATTATTAACTTCAAAATATTTATCTATATCCTCTTTGCAAAATAAATTTGCAATGACAACAACTTCATGCTTCTTCGCAAGAGACAACGAGAAATTCCAACCAACAGATGCTTCAGACCCTCTATAAGGACGGACATCGTAGCAAGACAGCAATATTTTCATGATACATTATTTTAACGGTCGTTTATAGTAATCTCATGATGGAATAATATAATTTCTTATACGTCCATTTTAAAATATTTGGCTTAAAAGGTAAGTTCTTATAAAATGAACGATATATTCGCATCTGCTGCTTTATGTGCACTATCTTGCGAATAAAATAACTTGCCCCCACATCCAATGCACCAAGCACATTATGCTCATGCTGACGATAAAGTAACAATTGTTCATGCAAATAGAAAACCTTGCCATAGTGCGCTGTGATAACAGCCATCCACTGGTCATGAATAACATACTTAGGGAAAGGGCGAACATAATCTAGCACCTTTCTATTCATTAATGTTGTACTACCTTGGACTACATTTAGTGCAAGTAGATTTACATCCCTATTAGTTGTGTCTATAAACTTTTGCGAATCAAAAAAAGATGAACTGATAACATTCCCCTTTGTATCTATACAACGTGCATCCGTACAAACCATCAGAGGAATATTTCTCCCATGTAATCTTTCCATACGGTGCATCTCAAATAGTGTTTTTTCTATTTTATTCTCACACCAAATATCATCTTGATCTGAAAACATAAAATAGTCACTTTTTACAAAGTCAAGCAGTCTTTCAAAAGACTTTGTTGAACCTAAGTTGAAAGAACCTTTATCAACTAAATCGATTCTATTGGGATAATTAACTATAAAATCATTGATTATTGACAATGTATTATCGGAAGAGCCATCATCTCTTATAATCAAATGCCAATCTCGATAAGTCTGTGCTATTATTGATTCAATTTGTTTACTAAGAAATTTCTCACCATTGTAGGTAGAAAGTAATATATCAATCATAATCGCATTATATTTGTTTTAAATAATGTAATTATTTCCTTTAATTCCTTGCGTTTTTTATAAAGCATAATATAATAATCCATGGTTTGACATATGCCATTGTTTTTCAACAAACATAATGTTAAAAATATGTATACACTTTTCCATGCTTTATGATGAACTAAATCATATATTACATTCTTTTTCATTTCACAAATGAAACAATGCCAAAATACATTTTTCTTTATTTGGGTTCTAGTGATGCTTGTAGGATTTGATGTTACACAATATATTTGCGTCTTTATTATTTCAAACTTATCCGTATAAAGACTTGTTAATAAAGAAAATATCATATCATTGCATCGTGGTATCTCATCAAAACGCAAATTATGCTGATCTACAAATCTTCGGCGTATCATTTTATTCCATGGCTCCCACCTTCTAAACCTCATATTGTCTCCAGATTTATCTTTTCCGGATAGATATAAATTTATATATTCATCAAAATGCTTGTTTCTGTTGCTTTGACGCAATGATTCACTGTCTACACTATTGACATTGTAATATAGAACATCAATATCTGATTCTATATACTTTGATAATACGTCAAAAGCTCCTGTGTTGTAAAAATCATCAGAGTCGGCAAACAACAACCATTTCCCTTTTGCGTGTTTGATGCCTTGATTACGTGCGTATCCGGCTCCCTTGCCTTCGGTTGTAAATATCACATGGGTATTAGGTCTTCCTATTCCAGGATAATTGGTTTCATTCAGGATGTCATGATCACTGTTGTCATCCACTATTATAATCTCCACATCATCTCTAATAGGGATCGACATTAAAAGACGTTCTAATAAGATTTTATTATTCCTATTAGGAACGATTACCGAAAAATTGTATTCCATTTTTGTTTAAACTAGTGACAACACAAATAAAAAGGAGCAATTCTGAAGCCCATAATGCATATGATCTTTGATAAAAAGAGATTGCATATATTGTGAAAAGACTAACATTGAGTAGATTCAGTCTTTGCCTAAATAAAATTGCCAAATAATAGAAGATAATAAATAAAATACTTATAAATCCATGAGAAATGACATGAATGAAATATCCAGTTCCGGCAATTCCCAATGAATTCATTTTTTTTGTACCAATACCATACAAAAAGTCATCAATCGTAATGTTTGTAAAGAAGACTTTAGCCTCCCAATTAATCCGATTGTCACCTGCAATAGTTCCAGTCTCACTATTATATACCAACCGTTCAAATATTAATTCTCTTATTGTGGGTATACTCATCCCTATAATAATTATCGAAAGTAGCAATACAAAACTCTTGATAAGAGAACTTATCTTCAATTTGCCCAAATTGATTCTATAAATTATGAATCCTAAAAAGCATAAAACATAGGCTGCAAGAGATAAAGTGAAGAACAAGTTTATAAGTAAATATAAATTTTTTCTATCCTTAAAATCAAATCTATTTGCAAATAAGAGAAATGAAAGTATCATTCCTAAATGTCCAGGCTCACAAAAATAAGAGTTATATCGTATGCCATATTCTGGTTGATAAAAATAAAACACGCAATTATATCCTCTATACAAGTCATGCTCTACATGTCCTATATTAAAAATAGTTATTCCTGCAATATGCAATAAAAATAGAGGCAAGGAAGGTAGTAATAAGAAATAGAAGATATTTCTTATATAGAGAATCAAATTAGCTCTATAACTCTCGGGAGTTTTCAATAAGAAAAATACACATACGGGTAATGCCAAAATATTTATAGCATACAACCAATTATCTATTTCATAATTAAAACAGAAACAAACAACACCTATAAGCAGGATTGCATATTGCCACTTACATCTAGAAGATATATATAATTCATTTCTAAATATTATAGACATGAGTATAATTACTATACCAAATATACCACCTGGAATATTCCAAGTATATATAAATAGCATACTCTGAAGGAAATACAATGTCCAAATAAAACTATAAGCTTTCTGTATCTGATTCATTCCTGTCTATGGCTAATATTATAATTGCAACCAATCTGGCTTGAAAATATTAGGCATATTCCCAGTAGCCTTAATTTTCCATTTTGATGGGAAAATAATAATTGATTTGGTGATTCCGTTTATTGCCCCCCAATAGGAAAAAGTACTATTGGCAATAATCCCATATTTGCATTGACTCATTAGATACATATCAATAAAGCTATCGGTGCCTTTATTGAAATCAATATAACATGCATTGGGTATTATCAAATTCTCTTTTGCCCACGCAATATCATCTGAAAAAATGAAATATCTAGGTGATGAGACTTTTGCATTAATAACTTGAATTGCCTTATTATAATAATCTATCGTACATACGTTATAAATGCTATTTTCAGGGTTGAGATAATCACCTCTACGAATATGAACAAACACAGATTGCGTTTCCTTGATCATATTTAACATTTTAACATTATCAGCACTTAAATCAATAGTCCTAAAAGGAATCGGGGAAAAATCACTGTCCCAAAACGACTTATCTTGCCAATATCCAACATATAGTATCGAATTGGAATGGAATGACGAGTCCCTCGCAACTAAAGGAATAAGTTTATCTAGTACTCGTAATATAATAGTTATGAAATCAATGAATAGATTTGACGATGGCTTTTCTAAGTCAAACCTATCAAATATTTCCAAACCATTGTGTGCTTTTAACCATTTCTTATTGTAATATCCATAAATTTTTTCATTGGGATATTTATTTCTCAAATGAGAATACAATCTATATTGAAACAATTGATTCCCTAAACCATCTTTAAATGCAACTATTTTCATTCCTTTCTGTTTCTAAAAATACCTAACTTGTGCAAATAGAACCTTAGCAGTGCTTTCAAGCATGATTGTGGATGCTTAGATAACATTTTGCCAGTACTACCAGTCACTCCAATAAAATTTATTGGGCAACGAAATTCCTTAACCTTTCCTCCATTGTTTTGCCATAATGAAATAGAGTAATATAAAATGTGCTCAAAATAACACCTTAATGAATCATTTATCATTTCCTTATTGGGAAGAAAATATTCTTTTAATGCAGATATAGGAGAAACAAATAACCTACTATCACATAGGAAACGTCCATTAATTTTAGATATATTTACATATATATAGTTTTCATTTCTTATGTATGAAAGTATTTGGACTATATTTGACACAATATATCTACCTGTGATTTTAATAATTAAATCATTTTTTTCTATTAGCCTACTATTATTTAGTACATAATTAATAATTAAGGCCTCTCCATATCCTTTTCCTAAAATCTTATTGTAATTATTACCGTCAAAAGTTAAACACTCCAACCGATTATTTTCTACATATTCTTTAAAGTCATTTGTAAAATCATACCCGGTATTTTCTGCTACTATAATTTGTTTATCCGTATTATTCAGATAAAAATTAATCGCAGCCTTATATTGATTTAATCGTATATTAGAATCTTGAAGTCTTGTAAATGCCATTCCTTGTGGATTTACACACGCTGTTAAAAGAATAACCATAAAATATCACAACATTAATCATGTAAATTATTTTTCATATAATAATTTCAAACGCTCAAAGCATATTTTTACTATTTCTTTCTGCCTAGTTGAATCCACTTTTTGATGAAAGTATTCTATTGCAGCATCTTTTATCTTATCAATTTCCACAAATCTTTTGGAATCTGACCATTGTTCCAAATAATATTTCAATTTCAATGATCCATATCCAATATATGGAACATTAAAGCTCATAGCTGTAATAGCACCATGCAAGCTAACACCAATATACATTTTTGAATGTTTTATTAGCCACATAATGTCAAATATATTAGGATTCCAAACCCCGAAATAGTCACCCTCCATTAGGCTTGCGATTTTATAAAGGGCTATTTTATCTGAATGTCCTAGTGCTATTCCAATTGGGCATAAACATATTTTACAGTTGGTAATTCGTGACAATTCTGTTAATTGGGAAGCTGCAAGTTCGTAATTTCCATCCCAATGCCCAGGTTTCCCTTGAAAAAAAATGTAATTCTCGTAAATTAGAGATGTAGATATAGAAATGTTGCTAATTAACATTTTCTCGCTAAAAACACCATCCATTAATATTGCAGAGTCAGGACATATACAATGTTCAATTTCCCTTTTTGCCAAAGTAGTGCTAGTGATATTATCTCTTACAGTGAAAAAATCGACACTGTTTAATATATCCCTAACAATACTTAAATCAAGTTCATTAGAATCTTTCAAGAATGTCCCCCCTACTGCATTATATGAAATTGTTTTAAAATGAGATATTTCATTTTTCCCAATTGTAAATGGATAATGTGTCTTGTATCCAAATAGTAATTTAATAATAGCTTCGCATCTCCTATTTGTATTTTTCGATATTTTGCGCGATAATTTATTGATAAAATTAATCCAAGGATTCACAAAAGAAAGAATATTGAACCATTGAGCGCACAACGATTCTCCTCCAGCTACAATAAGATGATTTTCCCATGTTGGATTTACATCATATAATATTGTTTGCTTTTCAGTTTTGAAGCCACCTTTGGAAGATAAATCGGATTTTGTTGTTGATACATATACGATTTCATCAAAACTCCCTGAAAAATAAAATTTTATGATATAAGGAAATAGTAGATCTCCATAATTGAACCTATCGTTTGGAGCTAATATATATAATCTCTTTTTCATCTGAATTTCTTGCATATTTTATCAATTAAAAAAGCCCTTTCTTTTTTCTTCATTCCAAATGAATATACAAATGCAATTGTTGTTATTAGTGATAAGACAAGCATAATAAGTTTGTTCATAATAAATATTTTTTCAACTTGAATGCATATATATAACAACATAAAAATAGCAACACACCTAACAAATACATCTACTGTAAAATCTTTAATAGATATAATTCTGACAATGCGTTTTAACATATACAACCTTGCGTAAAAACAAATAAGAACAAGCATTAAACCTATAATATATACACATGTAGGATGTGCACCGGACCTAAGAGCGATCCAAGAAAAAGGGAAATTTAATAAATGCAATATGCCGACAACTATCTGGTAATTTCTAATTCTTCCAGTAGCATTTTGCATCGAAATTAGCGGCAAACTCATACTTTCAAATAGCACCATCAATAATGATAAGGATACAAACTCAAGTGTATATTGTGGGACATTTTTCAACCATAAAGACAAAATATACTCACATTCAGCTAAAATAGGCATTGCAATCAGTAATAGTAACATGAACGACATTCTTGAGCTATTCTTTACAAGAAGTGCAGATTGCTTCACTTCATTCAAAGAATATGATTTTATAATTTGAGGATTAACAGCTATAATAAAGTTATTTGAAAAGCTCGAAGCCGCTGTACATACTTGATTAGCTATACCATTTGCTGCATTTATTACAGGACCACCGTATAGGTTTAGTAAAATATTCACTCCTTGATTTCTCATAATGCCCGCAGAGTTTCCAATAAAACTCCATTGGGCAAATCCAAACATCTTTTTTAGAATCTCTTTATCATACACTAAATGAAATGAACATTCGGCATATTTCCTTTTACAAAATAACACATAAGCAAGTCGAATAATTATTGCATTAAACGTTAGTAATAAAGAGTAAAATATAAGTTTGTCGATAGGTGCCACCATAATTAAATATGCAATGAGCAATTTGCCAGAAACTTCCAATATGCTGATTAACGCAAATGCAGACATATCTTCATGAGCAATAATAGTAGCATTATATGGAATGCTTAATAAATTTATTACAAATGTCAATAGTGATAGATGATAAACCCATTGAGCGGCAAAAAAACGTTCATGTGGTATGATTAGTTTTGTTGTTAAGAAATATAAACCTATTGTTTCTCCTAAAATTAGGATAATTGCTGCTAATATAATCTGTATTTGTATTGAACATGAAAAGACTTTAATAACTTTTGCGTTACCTCCTTTCCCCAATTCAAATGTAATAAATCTACTTATAGATGAAGATAGCGATCCAGATAGCATTGAAAACATTGCAACAACCCCACCAACAACATTATAAACTCCATAATCTTCAACTCCCAATGCATCCAATACGATTCTGCTTGTATAAAGAGAAATTGTCATTGACAATAACATTCTGAAATATAGCAATAATGTATTTTTAGCAACTCGTTTATTATTGATAGTATGTGGTAACATGACAATAAAATACAATAAATTGGCATTTAACCAATGGCGTTTCTAATTTGTCAATAAGCCGTTTCCAAGCAGGTGTCAAATTAGTACATTCAAATTAGAACGTACTCTGTTCAATGGACACCATCATTGTGCCATCAGTCTCTTCTGAAAATATCCCGTGTATAAACTTTCTCCCTCACATCATCCAGACAAATATCATACCGATTGGCAATAATCGCCTGACACTGCGCTTTGAAGGCAGAGAGGTCATTTACTACCTTGCTCCCAAAGAACGTACTACCGTTCTCCAAAGTAGGTTCGTAGATGATAACCTCCGCACCCTTGGCTTTTACTCGCTTCATTACACCCTGTATAGAAGATTGCCGGAAATTATCAGAATTAGACTTCATTGTCAGACGATAAACACCGATGACACATTTCTTTTCTTCCGACGGATTAAAATCTCCACGATTGTAATAGTCATAATAACCTGCCATGTGAAGCACTCGGTCGGCAATGAAATCCTTACGAGTGCGGTTGCTTTCTACAATAGCTTGGATCAGGTTTTCAGGTACATCGGCATAATTTGCAAGAAGTTGCTTGGTGTCCTTGGGCAAGCAGTAACCGCCGTAACCAAACGAGGGATTGTTGTAATGCGTGCCAATGCGTGGATCAAGGCATACACCGTTGATGATTGCTTGAGTATCCAATCCCTTCATTTCAGCGTATGTATCTAATTCGTTGAAATAGCTGACACGCAAAGCCAGATAAGTATTAGCGAAGAGTTTCACGGCTTCTGCTTCGGTTAGTCCCATAAACAGGGTATCAATATTTTCTTTTATTGCACCTTCCTGTAACAAGGCAGCAAAGGTGTGAGCAGCTTCATCCAGTCTAGCATTTCCCTCGGGACGACCTACAATGATGCGGCTGGGATAAAGGTTGTCATACAATGCCTTGCTTTCACGCAGGAATTCCGGCGAAAAGATGACGTTTTCCGTATTCAGCTTCCTACGGATATTTTCGGTGTAGCCTACGGGGATGGTGCTCTTGATGACCATGATGGCGTGCGGATTTACGCTCTTCACCAATTCGATTACTTCTTCTACATGACTGGTATCGAAATAGTTCTTTACCGGGTCATAATTAGTAGGAGCGGCGATGACCACAAAGTCGGCATCAGCGTAGGCTTTGGCTCCATCAAGTGTAGCGGTAAGGTTCAAATTCTTTTCTGCCAAGTATTTCTCTATATAATCATCCTGGATGGGTGACTTTCGTTGGTTAATCAATTTCACCTTTTCGGGAATGACATCTACTGCCGTTACCTGATGGTGTTGACTAAGCAAGGTGGCTATACTAAGTCCTACGTAGCCCGTACCGGCTACAGCTATTTTTATATTCTTATCCATAATGATTATTTTGATTGCCTTTCTGATTTTTTCATATGCTCCATAAACTCGGCGTTGAAGGCCTTAACCAGTTCTTGACGGATACAGTGGACATGTAGAGCAGTCCATGTTTCTTCAGATTAGCAAGGGTGTCATCACTGGCTTTCCTGCGGTTCAAAGAACATCGACTGCTTCGATTACCATCTTTGTAGATTGGCTGCTTACATCGTTCGGATTAGTCTTTTGCCGTTTTATATATATGAGTGTGTAACACTACAAATGCAACATTTTTATCTGACCATACAAAATGCTCACTTCTTCTCATCCCCATACCCATAGCCATAACCATACCCGGCCTTGCCGTAGCCGTAGCCATACTTCTGGCCATAGCCATAGCCGTAGCTGTTCTTGCGCTTGGACATGTCGATGCTGTTGATGACCGTCGCGAGGTGAGGAATCTTATGCTCGTCGCGCAACGTGTTGATGAAGCTGAAACCACCCTTCGGCGTATAGTCTGCACGACAGACATAGACCAGCATGTCTGCCACACGGGAGATGATCGAGCTGTCGGTCACCATGCCGATGGGAGCAGTGTCGAGGATGATGTAGTCGTACTTCTCCTTCAGACGGGAGATCGCCTCGTCGAGCGTACGGCGGGCTACCAGCTCGGTGGGATTGGGAGGAATGGGAACACCGGGGAGGATGTCAAGGTTCGGACTGAGGTCCGACTGCTGGATGATGTCGAAAAGGTCCGTATGCTCGGGGTCGCTCAGGTAACTCGTGATGCCGTGGATGCGGCGCGAAAGATTGAACACCTTGTTCAGTCCCGGCTTGCGGATGTCCATACCCATGATGAGCGTCTTCTTGCCCATGTAGGCGAGACTCACGGCAAGGTTGCCTGCCACGAACGATTTTCCTTCACCGGGCATCGTCGACGAGAACATGATGACGCGCTCCTCAGGCTTCAGCATGAACAGCAGGTTCGTACGCAGGGCACGGAAGGTCTCCTCCATCACCTCGTTGCGGTTCTCGTGCACGACGATGGCACCTGCCTCGGGCTTCTTGCCCAGGGGGATTTCGCCGACAACGGGTACATCGGTGAGCTTCTCCACATCCGAGCGGTTCTCTATCTTGTACTTCAGCAGGTCCGCCAGGTAGATGCAGCCGAAGGGTATGCCCAGCCCCAGCACGAAGGCTGCCAGATAGAACAGCTTCTTCTTCGGCGACACCGGATACTTGTCCGCCAGCGGCTCCTCGATGATGCGTCCGTTGTTCGCAGTGGCTGCCAGCGTGATGGCGTTCTCCTCGCGCTTCTGGAGGAGCATGGTGTAGAGCGTCGCCTTGATTTCCTGCTGACGCGAGATGCTCATGAACTCCTTCTCCTGCTCGGGAGCACGGCTGATGCGTCCCTCAAACTTGCTTGCCTGACGGTCGAGGTCCTTCTTGGTAATCTGCAGTCCGCGGAGCACACTCTCCACGGTGGTCTGCACACTGAGGTGCATGGCTGCCAGGTTGGCGTCGAGCTGCACCACTGCGGGGTTCTCTTCCGACGAGGTAAGCAGGAGGCGCTTGCGCTCGGCAAGCTGCGCGTTATACTGGTCGATGGCGGTGCTCAGCACACGGTCCTCCAGACCGACGTTGCTCGGGATGACCTGGTACTGGTTGGCAGGATTGTTGATGTAGTCGCGCAGGAAACGCACGAGGCTGATCTGTGTCTCATTCTGCACGCGCTGCTGCTCGTACTTCGAATTCTCCTGCAGAGCGAGTTGTGCATCGCTCACCAGGTCGGTCAGTCCGGAGCGTTGCTTGAAGGCGGCAAGCCGGCTTTCGGTCGTGCCCAGTTCCTCGTTGATGATGCCCAGACGCTCCTCGATGAACTCTGCCGTCTTCTCCGCCACCTCGTTCTTCTCGTCGTTGGCATCCTGGTTGTAGAGTGCCACCAGGCAGGTGATGAAGTCCATGGCACGCAGGCGGTCGGTGTTCTGCACGGCAAGCCGGGCGATGGTCGTGGTCTTCGACGAGGGCTCCACGGTGAGGTGTTCCCCGTACGACTTTGCCACGGCTACCGGCGTGTTGATGACGGCATCCAGCTCCATGTTGTCCTCCACGAGGATGGAGTCATTGAGCATGAACGTCACGATGCCTGCCGGGGTGTGCATCACGGCAGGGAACTTGTCAAAGTCCTTCTTCATCGTTTCCTCGTCCGCATCGGCATCCACCGTATAGACCGCCTCGACGGAGAGGTGCTTGTCTGTCGTCAGGTGCATCTCCAGCTCCATGGGTGCATAGAGCTTGTCGGCTTCCGCAGGGGTCATGTAGACCTCGACGGGCGACTTCTTGTACAGGGGGACGGCATGGCCGAAGGTACGCGGACGCGTGATGGAGGTGTAGAGGTTGAGCGTGTTCACTACCTTCTTGAGGAGGGTACGCGAACGGAGAATCTCCACCTCGTTGTCGAAGTTGTTCGTCATGGAGAACACGCCGAGGTCCTGCATGGCTGCCAACGGACCGGCTGCGGCATTGTTGCTGCGCTTGTCCTGCTCCTGGATGAGCACGGACGCCTGCACGTTGTAGACGGGTGCCTGATAGCGCAGCCAGAGCCACGCACCGATGAGCATCACCACCACACCGGCAACAAACCAGTGCCAGTAGACGAGGTACTTGAAAAGGATTTCATAGAGGTTGATGTTCTCTTCTTTATGTTCTTGCTGGGGAATCTGTTCCATTATCTGTTTTCTTGTTTAGGATTTGTTCGGGAGACGGGTCGCCCGTTCTTTTACCTCAATATGTTTACAATCAGGCTGGCGATGGACACCAGGATGGATGTGGCGGAGATGACGGTGGTCGTCGTGTTGCCGATGTCGGAGTTCTTCGCCTTGGTCTTGTTCGGGGTCACGTAGATGATGTCGTTCTGCTTCAGGTAGTAGTAGGGCGAGAGGACGACATCCGCCTTGTTGAGGTTGAGTGTGACGATTTCGCGCTTGCCTGCCGCATCCTCGCGGATGAGCTTCACGTTGTCCCGCAAGCCGTAGACCGTCATGTCGCCTGCCATGGCAAGTGCCTCCAGCACATTGACCTTCTCGTTGCTCACGGTGAATGTTCCGGGACGGTTCACCTCCCCGATGACCGAAATCTTGTAGTTTGTCATGCGGACGGTCACGATGGGGACCTCCTTGAGGTAAGGCACCAGCCGTTCGCGTATCATCGTCTCGGTCTCCCGTTTCGTCAGTCCGCCGACCTTGAGACGTCCCAACACGGGGAAGTCGATTTCGCCCTCATTGTCCACCAGGTATTGCTGGAGGGTCGGGGCACTCGTCGTGTTGACATTTGCCAGCGAGGCGTTGAGAGGGGTCTGCGTCGTCAGGTTAAAGGGGGCGGAAGCCTGAGGGTCGGTCGTATTGACCGTGATGGATATCAAGTCCTTGGGCATGATGCGGGCATCATAGAGCGGTTCGTTCTGCACGGCTTGGTTCACACTCTCAGGGTCCTGCAAGTAGGGCACGTTCTTGTACGAAGTGCAGCTTGCCAACAGAGTCGTCAGGAGCAACAGACTCAGCATGTTTCGCATGTTCATATCGTGTTCGTTTGTTTTGTTTCTACAGTTTTTCAGCCGAAAAGCTTGCCCAGCAATCCTTTCTTCTTTCCGGGTTGCGGACGGTCTTCCCGTTCCAGCAAAGTTTCGTAAGTCAGTTTGTTGTGTATCATGTCATAGATGGTGCCCCAGTCAGGGAGTCCGCCCAGGTTGCGGTCGTCGATGAAGACGTCCGCCTTCAACTTGCGCGAATAGTGGTTGTTCTGCCCCTTCTCCTCCTCGGGATAGTCGCGGTTGACGGCATAGAACTCCAGTCCGCGTTCCCGGCAGAAGGCAACCGCCTCATCGAGCAGACGTCCCTCACGGACTGTCCATAACACGATGCGGTGATGTTCGTCGCGCAGACGCTTCAGTGTATCAATGGCAAAGGGAATCTCCCTGCCTATCTCAGGATAACGGTGTTCGACAATCGTTCCGTCGAAATCTACAGCAATCAGCATAATCAGAATGTACGTGTTTCAGTTAACAGTAAAATCGTCAATTGTCCATCGTCAATTGCCCGGTTCTTCTCGCCAGTCCCCGACGGTCAGGGACGGGGAAACGACGACGGACGGACTTATAGTAGGCAGCCCCGTATTTCAGGTACAGGGTCTCTCCGTCAACATCGTAGATACGGAAGACCTTCTTCGGCTCTTCCGCCCAGACACAGAAACCAGTCCACCCCATCCGGTACGGACGTCCGTCAGTATCCCGTGCAGGAGTGAAAAAGGTCGTGGGAAGGTTCAGCTCATAGCACCGCGTACGGTAACAGCAGAGCACATACTCCTCGGTGACGCAGAGGTCGGCATAATGCTCTTCCGGCACACGGACGCCTCCCCGCAACAGGACCTCATAGTAGCCGTCGCGATAGACCATCGGCACAAAATTTTCCGGTTCCATGTTTCTTCAGTTGACGAAAATGTTCAACGTGCCTGTTCCGCCTCACAATACCACTTCGGGATGTGGACGAAAATGCCCAACGTAGCCAGGGTGATGACCACGTAGAAGCGGTTTTTATACCGGACCAGCTTCCCGGTCAATCCCTTGAACGTGCCATGAATGACACGCACCCGTTGCCCGGGACGCGCCTCGGCAAACTCCCGGTCGGTGTACAAGGTCCCTTCATAGTCCGGGTCGCAGATGGCACGCAGCTCGATCATCTGTGAGTCCGGTATTTCATAATACTTTGTAGAATCGGAGTAACGAAGGATGCGGAGCGGATAGGGACAGCCGGCAATCAGCCGGGCAAGGAAGCTGTCATCATCGTCCCACGCCTTCTGCAAGAAAAGCAGGTTGTGCACCGCGGGGATCAGTTCCCTCTTTTTCTTCCCGTCAGGCAACACCCGTTCGGTGTAGAGCATCGGGATGAACGATTTCAGCCCCTGCTCCTTCAGATAGTCCTCCACCTGCTGTTCCCGGCAATGGAAGGTCTGCAAGGCATACCACACCTTTCTCTCTGAATTTTCCATCTGTTCCCGTCCTCCTTTTCCGGATTAGTCCTATTTCTTATAATATTCGCCGATAGTTATCCTGGGGACAAGTTGACAAACAGAGGTCTGCAAACCGGTCCACCGTACCTTTCATTTCCTTGCAATTCTTCTCCTCCCCACCGGAGCACGTGCTTCGCGGGTCATCGATTCATCAAGCAAGGACACAGCCTGTTTTGTAACACCTCTATATAAGAGGTGACATCCGGTAAAATGTATTAATATTCAGAATATTACAAATCGGGTTAAGATTCGTTTGCAAATGGGAAGGGCGGAATTGAAGATTCGTTACATACTTTTTATGAAGGCATTGTTATATCTAATAGGCTCTTTTTACGTATCTTTGCGCCGTCATAGTACTTTGTATACATCGCTGTGAATACTAATTCTTATATAGAGGTATCACATTTACATCCGGTGTAGGATTCTACAAGATTTATTCACGAAAGTCTTTATTTTCAGAGTTCTTTTCCGTTAAAATCACTTAATTCAATATATACAAAAAATTCTCATTTCAAGGAGATTTACAGCTGAAGGACTCCAGTATCTGCAGCCCCTTATCTGTCAATTACATCCGGAAGCCACCTGAACAGAGATAAACGAGAGTCTTTACAACAGAGACTTCAGTCATTTCATTTTCACAGTTCCGTCTTCAGTTCTTCGTACAAGTCAACGGGACCCAAATGCCAATACTTGGTGCTCTCGGTCGATAACTTCTTATAGAGTTCCGGTCAGTGACCGTTCTGTATGGAAAACAGCTTTTCAATCCGCCAAATTTAAGTGATTGTCCGCTAATGGCAAAGAGTTTCGGAAGTCTTTTGGATAGCACTTACCAAAGATATGCAGCGGAAGACAAATGAATATAAAGGAGATAGGATAGCGACTAAAACCAATTGAGACACAATTAGTATGAAAAATCATACTAAAAATTTGAGCAATACGATAATTCGTACCACATTTGCAGTATCCAAAATCAAATTGATATGGAAAAGATAAAATTGACAGACAGTGAATTTGACCTAATAATGGCGATTCGAAATTACCAAAAATCATACCCAAATGGTTATCCAGGAAATATGTTGGTATATCGAACGTTTGTTCAACGAACTCTTGGATGAAGTGGAAGGTAGAGATACAGATGAAGATGATTAAAGAAAAAACAAACCTTACCGCTTTCAGACGGTGGATTTAAATAAAAAATATATATGGAGGTAGTAGTAAAACAAGACCAGCAAAACATGAAAGCAAAGCTTTATGATTTGCTTGTGGCCATTTCATGGGCCGACCTGTCCAGAACCTATTTCGGCAAGTCATCCTCATGGCTCTATCATAAGATGGACGGACGTGACGGAAACGGCAAGCCGACAAGTTTTACACCGGAAGAAGCTGAAAAGCTAAAAGGCGCGCTACTGGATCTTTCCGACCGCATCCGGCGTGCTGCTGATACGATTTAACAAGCTCCGGGGACATATCCCGCATAGAACAGGAGACACTCTTGAGCTTGAAGTGCAAAGTATGGACTGCCCGAATAGAGCAGTCCATCTGCTTTTTACAAGATAGTAGAATCAATCTATCAATTTGTCAAAGTGTCAAACGAATCGCTTGAGAAGGGGCTTCCTCGCACCAAAATACAAGGCGGTGGGCAAAAAGGGCATTCTCGGGCGATTCGCAAAATACAGAATGACACATTTACAAACGCCAATCGTACATAGAACGCCTATATATCCTGAAGAGAGAATCATCGTGAAAACCAAACAGACAGAAAAGTTCACCAAATCACACTTGTCAACATGTTCACTCCGTCGGCAAACTAGAGGTGAAAGGAAGCAAACAAATGGTTTATTCCGCTAAGTTATGTGTTCAAAGCATAAAACACTTGTGTTCGACCGATGAAACAATATTGTTTGGGTCGTCAAACAATATTGTTTCGCATGCCAAACACAAGTGTTTGACGCGGCAAACAATAGTGTTTCAACGTTAAAATACCATTCATAACACTAATCAAGTAAAAATGAATAAGTCCTACAGAAGGTGATAGTTAACCGGATTTCACAAATTCCGCTAGTTTGCTCCATTTTGCAAAAACACGGGTTAGACAGAATGGGAAAATTTGCCAAATTCGTCAAGCATTTAACGCAAATTTGCATCCAAATGTCAGGAGAGGGAGGATGCAAAAAGCAAAGAATGATTCAGGCTGCAGTCGTCCCAATCTCATACAAGAATTCAGGAGCCAAATCCGCTCCATTCGCCCATTCAATCGTGACATGGGTCAATCCATACTGAATAAATTTATTGAGATCGACCAATTCACCAAAAATATCCCCCGTCAAATAAGGCAGTAAATCAACCTTCTTCACTACTCCGTCATTGAACTTCAAGAGCAATTCATAATCTTTGATATACGCTACATCTATAACTCTTAACAGCCCACAATTTACCTTTTTTCCACGCACATCACAAAGGGAACAAGGAGGGAGAAACTCTTAATAAAGAATAAAATAAAGTACTATGTAATACAAAGTACTTAGACATTGCATACTTTTGCAGCACGAACGATAAACAAACAGCCATGAACGTAGAAAACGTCAAATCGCAAATGCGCAAGGGGATGCTCGAATACTGCATCATGCTCCTGCTCCACCGGGAGGCGGCTTACGCTTCAGACATCATCACCAAGCTGAAGGAAGCACGCCTGATTGTCGTGGAAGGGACGCTCTACCCGCTCCTCACCCGTCTGAAAAACGACGAACTGCTGAGCTACGAATGGGTGGAGTCGACCCAGGGACCGCCACGGAAGTATTACCGGCTCACCGAAAAGGGAGAGACTTTCCTCAACGAACTGCAAAAGGCCTGGCAGGAACTCAACGACACCGTGAGCCACCTGCAAGGGTACCAACCGGATTTAACAACTGAAAAACTCACTGAAGAATGAAAAAGACACTGGACATCAACCTGAGCGGACGCATGTTTCACGTTGACGAGGATGCGTACCAACTCCTGTATGACTATTTATACAATTTGCGTCATGCCTTCGAACGTCAGGAGGGTGGCAACGAAATCATGGATGACCTGGAGAACCGCCTCGCGGAACTCTTGCTGGAGCGCATCTCCGACCGTCAAGAGGTGGTCTCGCGTACCATCGTCCAAGAGACCATCGCCCGGCTGGGACAGCCTGAAGAGATAGCCGGAACGACGGATGCAGAACCCCGGGAAGAGGAGGCGTCCGCGTCGGAGGAGCCGTCCGCTGAAAACAAGGAAGCTGAGACTGATAAAGAAAAAGAGGAAGAACAGCACGACGAGGTGCCGCCCCACAACCATACGGAGTTCACGGGACGCAAACGCCTCTTCCGCGACCCGGACAACCGGATGCTGGGAGGCGTGCTGGGCGGACTGGCGGTCTATATGAACTGGGACCCGACGTTGCTGCGCCTGCTGCTGCTCATCATCCTGGTGGCAGGATACGGGACAGTCGTCCCCGTCTACCTGGTATGCTGGCTGGTCATCCCGAAGGCGGAGACGGCTGCCGACCGACTGAGCATGCAGGGCCGTCCGATAACGATGGAGAACATCGGAAAGATGGTGACCGAGGGCATGGACAAGGCAGAGAGCTATCTCCACTCCGACCGTCCGCGTACGGCACTCCAACGTTTTGCCGACGCCTTCGTGGCGGTGGCGGGCTTCCTGCTCAAGGTGCTGCTGGCCATCATAGCCATCATCTGCAGTCCGGTGTTGCTGGTAGCCGCCGTGGTCTGCCTGGCGCTCATCGTGGCTCTGTTTGCCGTACTCTTCGGCGGGACAGCCGCCCTCGCCTCTCTCCCCGGTGACTTCTGGACGCACATACAGGTTCCCGGCGACATGGGTTGGGGACTGGCATTCTGTATCGCGCTGATCGTCGGCATCGGACTGTTGCTCATCTGCCTGATAAGTGGAGTCTGTACACTCGCCTTCAAATGGAAGGGACTTTCTCCCCGCAGCCTGAAAGTGATGTTAGCCATCGGTCTGGTAAGCCTGCTCCTGTCAGGCATCTTCTACACCGTGTCCGCCCTTACCCCTGAAGTAAACTACCTCTTCCCGTAGAATCTCTCCATACTGTTTAGTTAATGATGTGAAGCCCGTCGGTCCCCCGGCGGGCTTCTGTTGTTTGTGGCGGACATGTGTCCGAAAGGAAGCCGGAACACAAAAAAGAATAAAGGTAACCGTCTTCCATTACCTCCGAGTTACAGGCGAATGACAAAAGCGTTTATTTCCAGCGTAAAGATTCCTTCACCGGAATGCAATGATAATGACACGAAGAGAGAAGAATTTCGCGGCGTTTTCAGGACGTCCTCCTAGTCCGATACTCATCACACTTAACCCTACTATATGAAGCAACATCTTAAACAGACGGCACTGACTGTATTGTTCAGTTCGGCCGTACTTTCCTCCCTTGCGGCTCCCATCCATATCAAAGGTCTGGTGCGTGATGCCGACAACTCGCCATTGCCGGGAGCAAGCATCACCCTCATCAACGACAGCAAGACCGGCACCCTCACCAACATTGACGGACAGTTCTCACTCCAAGCCGAACCGGGCAGCGAACTGGTCGTGAAATACATGGGCTATCGTCAGGCTGTGTTCAAGGTGGACAGCAAGGACTTCTATACCATCGTCCTTGAAGAAGACAATCATCTGCTCGACGATGTGGTTGTCGTCGGCTATGCCACCAACAAGAAAGTGAACCTCTCCGGCTCCGTCTCATCACTCGACAGCGAACAAATCAGCAGCCGCCCCATCACCAATGTCTCTACCGCCCTGCAAGGCATGGCACCGGGCGTGACAGTCACCACTCAGTCTGGTTCTCCGGGAGGGGACGGTGGAAACATCCGCATTCGCGGTATCGGTACCTTCGGCGGTGACAACGCCGACCCGCTGGTGCTCATAGACGGTGTGGAAGGAACCATTGACGAGGTAGACCCGAACGTCATCGAGTCGGTCTCTATCCTGAAAGACGCTGCCTCCGCCTCCATCTACGGTTCACGTGCCGCCAACGGCGTCATCCTGATCACGACCAAACGCGGAACAGACAAAGACAAATTCTCCATCAGCTACCAGGGTTTCGTCGGTTTCCAACGACCGACCCGACTTCCTGACCGCGTGGACGCCATCCAATACATGGAGTTGGAAAATGTGGCAGCCGAAAACGACGAAGGTGAGCTCCCCTATGCGCCGGAATACATTGAAGAATACCGCAACGGGATGGCTACCGACCCCGACAGCTATCCGAACACCGACTGGCAGGACGAGATACTGACAGGTTCGGGATTGACACATGGGCATACGGCTACCCTGACTGCTGCGACCGACCGCATCAAGATACTGACCTCGGTGGGATACAAAGACCAGCAGGGCCTCATCGAAAACAGCAACTACCGCCGCGTGACAGTCCGCAACAACATGGACATCAAGCTAACCGACCGCCTGCAATTCAAGTTTGACGTACAACTGATGAACGGCAACCGACTGCAACCGCGTGCCGAAAGCACCGTGTTCAACTACATGAATACCCGCGCCGCCAACATGGTCAACCAGTTCACCACAGGACTGTACAACGGAAGCGGCATGCAGGGCGACAATCCGGTGCTGCTTGCCAAAGAAGGCGGGAACAAGAAGACCAATACCATCCGAGCCACCGGGTCGTTCGGACTGCACTGGGACGTGTTCGACGGACTGAAGCTCTCTGCTACCTATACCCCACGCTACATCACACGCAACACCCATACATACAAGAATTCCGTCACCACATACGGCGACCCGGAAGGAACGACCAGTTTCCAGAGCGACGCACTCAACTCGCTGACGGAATCCGCCAACCGCTACTTTTACAACAACCTCCAGTTCCTCGCCACCTACTCCAAGAAAATCGGGAACCACGAGTTCAAGGTCATGGCCGGAGCCGAACGCGAGACTTACGACGAAAAGACCTTGAGCGCCTACCGCGAAGGGTTCAACTATCCGGAATATGACGTCATCAATGCCGGCAACATCGACAACATGGACAACGGCGGCGCCGAATACGAATGGGCATTGCAATCATACTTCGGACGCATCAACTACAACTTCATGGACCGCTACCTGCTCGAAGCCAACTTCCGTGCCGACGGCTCGTCGCGCTTTGCCAAGGGAAACCAATACAGCTACTTCCCCTCGGTGTCAGGAGCATGGCGCATCAGTGAAGAGAAGTTCATGGAACCTGTCCGCCACGTGGTAAACAACCTGAAGCTGCGCGCCTCATGGGGTATGCTGGGCAACCAGAACATCGGCAGCAGCTACTATCCG
>ULUY01065484.1_pt1 | contig 32147 bp, 18 predicted proteins | sample 1959031 | NCBI WGS metagenome assembly ULUY01 (sample SAMEA4835774, study PRJEB28245) | human gut metagenome | biome: gut microbiome; material: fecal sample | place: Denmark | collected 2008
TCGGTAACTCATTGGTAGAAGATGACAAACTGGATCTGGCTCTGGATATCATCGCTAAAGCTAAAGCTAAAGGTGTTAACTTGGTTTTGGGTTGCGACTGTATCGCTGCTGATAAATTTGCAAACGATGCCAATACTCAGGTTTGCGACGACAAGAACATTCCTGACGGATGGATGGGATTGGATGCAGGTCCTAAGACTCGCGAAGAATTCAAAGAAGCAATCAAGGGTGCTAAGACTATCCTGTGGAACGGTCCTGCCGGTGTATTCGAATTCGACAACTTCGCTGGTGGTTCTAAGGCAATCGCTGAAGCTATCGCAGAAGCAACTAAAGAAGGTGCCTTCTCACTGATTGGTGGTGGTGACTCTGTAGCTTGTATCAACAAGTTCGGTATGGCTGATCAGGTTTCTTACATCTCTACTGGTGGTGGTGCTTTGCTGGAAGCTATCGAAGGAAAAGTTCTTCCGGGTATTGCTGCTATCCGTGGTGACAAATAATCTAGGCTAAAATTCCTACATTATAAGAGTTTATACAAGGCTGTTTCAAAGACAAAAAATTTGAAACAGCCTTTTTTATTTTTCAGACACTGTTTTATCCTGCTTTATTCCCCCCTAGTCTTACGGTAAGCCAAGGTATTCCTCCTGTTACTTTCTACTCCGGTACATACAAGAACACCGCTATTTTCCAAAGCAGAAGTCACTCCTTCACGTGCATTCTAAAGAGCTTTTTAGGCTTTCTCTTGAATTCATTTCATGGATAACTGTTCCTCCTTACCATGTATATTCTAAAAGGATTATCCATCTAAATTGCGGCTATCTGTGCAACATGAACCTATCTCCTCTAAAAGGTAAACGTATAAAATAAATGCAGCTATTAAACCATATCTCCCTAATAAGACAAATTAGCGCTGCATGAGGCAGAGCAAAAAACAAGAACTCCTTCTATACCTGCCCTCACGCAGCATATAAAAGGAGTTCTTAAATATTAATAGTAAAAATCAAACCTTATCCCAGGAATGAGATCAGCACACCGGCTGCGACAGCCGAACCGATAACCCCCGAAATGTTACTTGCCATACAATACTGAAGCACATGGTTCTTCGGATCGTACTTCAGGGCAATTTCATTTGCCACACGACTTGCCATAGGCACAGCACTCAGTCCGGTAGCACCAATCAGCGGATTAATTTTCTTCTTGGTAAAGAGATTGACAACCTTTACAAACAAGATACCGCCTGATATAGACAATGCGAAAGCAAGGAAACCACCAATTACGATACCGATGGTAGTCCAGTTCAGGAACGCATCTGTCGTCATGGTTGCACCTACCGAAATACCCAGGAAAATCGTTGCTGCATTCATGATACTATTGGAAGCAGCATCGAACAAACGGGATGTATTGGTACCGATTTCCTTTACCAGGTTACCGAACATCAGCATACCGATCAAAGGTACAGCACTCGGTACAAACAAAGCTACAATAGTTGTAACTACGATAGGGAACAAGATCTTCAGAACACGCAAGTTCTTGATTTCTGTCTTCGAAGGATATTTCTTCTCCTGTTCCTTCATATTGATGGAAAGTTCCTTCTTGGTACACCAGATACGAACTACCAGCGGAATGATAACCGGAACCAGCGCCATGTACGAATAAGCCGCAATAGCGATAGGACCCAGCAAGTGAGGAGCCAGCTTGATCGTAGTAAAGATGGCAGTCGGACCGTCGGCACCACCTATGATACCCAGTGAAGCAGCTTCTTTCGGAGTGAAGCCCATCAGAATGGCAACCAGCAACACGGCAAAGATACCCAACTGTGCAGCCGCACCAAATATAGAAAGACGAAGGTTACGCAACATCGGACCAAAGTCGGTCAACGCACCTACACCCATAAAGATGATAGGAGGAAGGAATCCCGTCTTGATTAACATATAATAGATGAAGTTCATCAAGCCCAGGTCGTGAGCAATTTCATGCAACGGCATTTCCCAGATGTTCTTCATCACTCCATTCACCATCACCATGCCATTTTCATCGGCCTGAATCACTCCCATATCGCCACCGGGGAAGTTGGCAAGCAATACCCCGAAAGCTATCGGTACCAGCAACAGCGGTTCATACTGTTTCTTGATACCCAGGTAAAGGAGTATAAAGGCAATGGCATACATGATGAGAAACCGCGGGTCGGCAACTATGTTGCTGAACGCAGTCATATCATATAATCTTGCAAATATATCTTCCATTATAATATCTTCATTAATACATCATCTTCTGATACAGCATCACCCGAATTAGCACAAATAGCAGTGATCGTTCCGCTAAACTCGGCACGTATTGCATTGTACGTCTTCATGGCTTCCACATAACAAATAACATCACCCTGATTAACCTTGTCGCCCACCTTCAACGGAGTTTCCTGAGCGTTCTTGGTCAGGAAGAACTTACCTTCCAGCGGTGAAAGGACTTCCTTGCCTTCGCCTGCCGGAGCCGCAGCTGCCTGTCCGTCGGAAGCACCAGCCTGAGCACCATGCAAGGTTGCCGGATTGACATCACCAAAGGCTACTGTCACACGATACGGCTGTCCGTTGACGTCGACCGTCAGGATCTTGGTCTGATCGTTTGCCATGTGTACTTCTTCCTTGGCTGCACGACGTTTCTTTACGTCTTCCAGGAAATCAGCTTTTGCCTTGCCACTCTTGTAAGCTTCATATTGAGCCGGGTGCATAGCATACTCGAATAATTCTTCGTCGTCCTGTCCGGTATCCCATTTCTTTTCCCACATCATCTGACGGTATTTCTCCAGCTGATCCGGATAATTATCCTGCGGATTGCCGGTAAAGAACTTACGACCTTCACGTTCGGCCTTTTCAACGATTTCAGGAGCCAGCTTGCCAGGCAACTGTCCTGCCTTACCCAAGATCATATCCCAGATATCATCGGCAATCATACCCCAGCGTTCCTTACCTTTCTCCATCTGGATAACATTCATCATGGCAAGGTTCTTTACATACTGGCTGAACGGAGTAACCAAACACGGATAACCGACACGTGGCCATACGTAAGAAACTTCGTTGAACAGCTTGATGAGTAATTCATCCTGTGTCATGAACGGCAAGTTACGTTTTGCCTTATACTTATTGATAGACTCCAAGTTGGTTTCCAGATCGGCCATCAAGCTACCCATCATACCACCCGGCAGTCCCGGACCAATCAGCAAGGAGTTCATCAGACGGTTACGCGGACTGATGTACAATCCCAGGAAATCATCCATAAATTCCTGAATAAGTGAACGCACCTTCATGTAAGCATGCATATTGATTTCAGGAACCTTGAAACCGGCATCCTTCAGCATTGCCTGCACACTGATGACATCGGCATGTCCTGTACCCCATGACAGAGGTTCCATACCAACATCTACATAATCGCAACCAGCCTTACATACTTCCAGAATAGAAGCCATGTTGAAGCCCGGTCCGGCATGAGAGTGATACTGAATGGTGATGTCTTTCTTAATCTGCTTGATACCGGCTACGATTTTGCCTAAAAAAACCGGACGTCCGATACCTGCCATATCTTTAATACAGATTTCGTCACATCCGGCTTCAATCAGTTTCTTAGCCATATCCAGATAGTATTCTACCGTATGTACCGGTGAGTAGGTGATACACAAGCAACATTGTGAAATCATTCCGGCATCGTGTGCATAGCCGATAGAAGGAATAATATTGCGAACATCATTCAGTCCACAGAATGTACGAGTGATATCCGTACCCTGTGCCTTCTTTACTTTGTAAAACAATTTACGTACGTCGGCAGGTACCGGACTCATTCGCAAACCGTTCAACGCACGGTCGAGCATGTGTGTCTGAATTCCTGCTTCGTGGAACGGTTTCGTCCACTCACGTACAGCTTTATTTGGGTTTTCTCCAAAAAGCAGGTTAACTTGTTCAAAACCGCCCCCATTTGTTTCAACACGAGCGAAACACCCCATTTCGATAATGGCCGGGGCCACCTTTACCAACTGGTCTACGCGGGGCACATATTTTCCTGCGCTCTGCCACATATCACGAAAGACCAGACTAAATTTTACTTCTTTTTCCATTGTGCAAGTAATGTGTTTTTCTTAAAACAGAATCATTTCAATTTTTCAATCTTTATCACCTGACCCTTACCGGCAGTCAAGATATCCACAGCAGCTTTGATAGCATCCATTGCTCCAGCATCCGTAGAAGGTCCGCTTGAGACAGGCTTTTTCTTCGGTGCTTCTTCAGGAGCTATTTTATTCACTACAGAAATGAGAAACTGACTTAGCCAGATAACAATCAGAAGAATCAAGAAGACGGTACACATTCCGACGACCATCAACAATAATCCTATTCCGATGTTCTCCATAATAATATTTTAATTAAGTTATAATATAAAAACACTCTCCAGAATACGAAATTCTAAAGAGTGTTCCAAAATTACAGATTCAAATTACAATTCGTAAATATCCCCTATTAAATAATGTAAATTTATCAGAATAAAATATCCTGAAGAGGTTTACGAGTCTTCTCCGGAATGTTTTGGGAATCGGCATAACCCAGCGGAATCAAAGCTATCGGTTCCCAATTTTCGGATAATCCCAGTATTTCCCTGCAACGGGGAACATCGAAGTTGCATACCCAGCATGAACCGAGTCCCTGCTCTGTCGCAGCCAGACACAGGTGTTCTACTGCAATAGCTACATCTACATCGGTATGATCCTTATCATCCAGTTTGCGGTGCCATGCCGCATCGTGATTACCGCACGCTACAATGATACAAGGTGCCGTCTTGATCCACTCGCGAGGATAAGTCGATTTCACAGCATCCAGCAGGTTCTTCTCGGTCACAACCGCAAACTTCCACGGCTGGAAGTTCACTGCCGACGGTGCCAGACGCACACATTCCAATATATAATCCAGTTTACTTTGTTCTATCGGGCGCTCTACATAGCTTCTCACCGAATGACGTGCTTTTACCAATTCCAGAAAATTCATCTTTCCAACTATTTTAAGTATTACTATCAGCAAAGGTACAGAAAGTTCTTCCCATAGAAAAACATCCGCTTCCCTTTTTATCCTCCCGCACCCGCAAACAACCGTCGTGCTGTGACGCATCCGTCAGAACCTGACCAAAAACTCCAGTCCCACAATGTTGATGGAACGTACCGGTTCATACTGCCGGCAGTAAAATACGTCACACGAACATTTCTGTGAGATTCTGACGTTTATTCCCGGACGGTAACGCATGCGCGCTATACTGAAAAAGGCCTCCCCTCCTATCGGCTGGTAAAGTTCCGCAGAGAAATAAGGATGGAGCGTCCACGATGTCGGCACATACTCGGCTTTGATACGCGAACGGAGCCTGCTCTCCGCCTCCCCTTCGGAGATGGTCTGCTGGAAATACTCACGCAAGGAAAACTTAAAGTAACCGCCCTTCACACTTGCCTGAGGTCCTATCAGGTAACGATGCCTGAATTTCCATCCGTCACTGCCTCTGTTCCGGTAGTGCAGTTCGTATATTCCCGAAATTTTCAAGAAGGACAGTACATCGCAGGAAGCTCCCAGATTCAAGCTCACACGGTCGGCTTTTTTCAAATGATCCTTCGAACGGAATTCGGTTGCCGCAGAAAGGCTCCACCGAGGAGCAACTTTATGACTGACTTTCACGCCAGTCCATGTAGCAAAATCCTCCGATTGGGCATATACTCTACGTACGGGCAATAACATCAGTATCACCAAAAAGAAACACCCAAAGGTATTTTGTAACTTGTTCTTCATACCAGTTGTCTATCAAGGTTAACTCAGGATCAACAAAACTTTCTTTTTCTATCATCCACCGGTTTGGCTACATCCAGATGGTTAGTCAGCCTCTAAATTACTATTTTTACTCCACCCGAACAAATAAAATGCCTACACTCTGAAAAAGTTTCGTCCTTCCTTTGGCAACTCTCCGGCAAAGCCTTTGGAAAATTTGTACAAATTCTAAAATCTTTTGTACAAAATTCAAAAAAACGTCCCGACGTTTTCTCTGGTTTCCGCCCACGTTTTCATTCATTTCTGCCCGGAAATGAATTCAGCCTCCGCATACAGCCGGCAAACAAGCGCTTTTTCCTTCTAAAAGGACATTATTCACTCATTTATTATATCTTTGCACGACCAAAAACAAGAAATGAAATGATGAAGAAACTAGCTATTTTCGACCTCGACGGAACGTTGCTCAACACGATAGCCGACCTCGCAGGAGCCACTAACTACGCGTTGCGCGAATGTGGATACCCCACACACGATACAGATGCCTACCGCTACTTTGTAGGAAACGGTATCAACAAGCTTTTTGAACGTGCCCTGCCGGAAAGTGAACGCAGTGAAGCCAACGTCCAGAAAATACGTTCCCTGTTTGTTCCTTATTATAATGTACACAACGCTGACCTCAGCCGTCCCTATCCGGGTATCGTCAACGTGCTGGATACGTTACAGCAAAGAGGCATGATGCTGGCTGTTGCTTCCAACAAGTATCAGGAGGCGACCTACAAACTGATCAAGCAATATTTTCCGGAAATAGACTTTGTGCAGATATTCGGACAGCGAGAAGGAGTACCTGCCAAACCCGATCCGACTGTGGTATTCGAGATTATTGAAAAGACTGGGGTAAAGAAAGAAGAAGTGGTTTATCTGGGAGATTCATGTGTAGACATGCAAACCGGAATAAATGCCAGTGTGACAACCATAGGTGTAAGCTGGGGATTCCGTCCACGTACAGAACTGGAGGCTTATCATCCCGACTTCATAGCCGACCGCACCGAAGATATTCTGAAATTTCTGACCGCATAAAAAAAGCGCCACAGGTCTTGTACGTTTCCACCCAAGCGGAACCTGCATAACCTGTGGCGCATTAAAAAACTTTATCAGATAGAAAGCTCATCGAGCACTTTTATCAACGACTTATCCAGCGGCTTATCTTTCTTGATAGCTTCCGAGAATGGAACATATACTATCTTGTCATTGCGGATACCAATCATAACGTTACGCTGGTCTTCCTTCAATGCTTCGATAGCTCCCACGCCCAGACGGCTTGCCAGAATACGGTCGTAAGCACTTGGAGAACCACCTCGCTGCAAATGTCCTAAGATGGTTACACGTACATCGTACTGCGGATACTCGTTCTTCACGCGTTCGGCATAATACATAGCACCGCCATTTTTCGGAGCTTCCGATACAATTACGATACTACTGTTCTTCGACTTACGGAAACCACGGCCGATAAACTTCTCAAGCTGGTCGACATCTGTCTGGTCTTCAGGGATAATGGCTGCTTCCGCACCCGAAGCAATCGCACTGTTCTGTGCCAGGAAACCGGCATCACGTCCCATAACTTCCACAAAGAAAATACGGTCGTGCGAAGTAGCCGTATCACGAATCTTATCCACACACTCTACAATTGTATTTAGTGCTGTATCATATCCGATAGTAGAATCGGTGCCGTACAAGTCGTTGTCGATGGTTCCCGGCAAACCGATACACGGTACATCATATTCATTGGCAAATATACGTGCTCCGGTCAGTGAACCGTTTCCACCAATGATAACCAAGGCGTCGATACCTGCGGCTACCATATTGTCGTACGCAACCTTACGTCCTTCGGGAGTCATAAAGTCCTTTGAACGTGCCGTTTTCAAGATAGTACCTCCTCGCTGAATAATACTACTTACATCCTGCGTCGTGAGCTCCTTAATCTCATTCCGAATCAAACCTTCATACCCTCTGTAGATGCCCTTTACCGTATAACCGTTGCAAATAGCACTACGTGTCACAGCACGAATTGCTGCATTCATTCCTGACGCATCACCTCCTGATGTCAGGATACCAATACACTTAATCTGTTTCATAAAGTTCGCTTCTTGAATTTTACAATTCATAAATACCATAAAACGGTACCCCAAAAGTAGAACATTTCCAGAAAACAAAATAATCTGCACGTATAAATATATCTAAAAAAGCCCGATTGGCAATAAACGGAACACAGCATTTACAACAGAACCTTTTCTTGTGTAAACCAGAGATTGCTAAACTTGCAGACTGCTTTCAAGGTATTATTCGCAGTAGCCTGAACGTATGGCAGCAGATTGTGGGACGAAAAGACTCAAAACAATCTTAATCGGCCGACAGCTTGCAGACTTTCGTAACGTGCAATACACCGTCGTATTCGGCAGCGAATCCTTCGTCCGACTTTCCCATATCCTTTACTTCCAGCACGGCATGCACGGGTGTACCATTTTTCTGTCCCTTGGTCAGTTCATCGTACTGTTTTTCAAGCTCACCGCTTTTGTCTATCACCCAATAGTCGGCTGTATCTCCGTCGGCAACGAACGAATAGACCTCATGACCGATTATGAGCCGTCCTTCCACTCGCTTCGTTTGCATTTCCGAAACGTTTTGCCAGCCCTGCTCTACGAGGTTTTCCGTTGTCCTCGAATAAGTATATGACACCCCTTCTCTCTCAAGGGTTAAGGTCTGTTCCGACAAACTTTTTATCTGTAGCGTATCAGAAAAAGGTACGGTCTGATGATTGCCTATGCTTCTGCCCGAAAGAATAAGCATCCCTTTTCCCTCTTTCCACGATTCATATTGAAGCGTAGCCATATTGATGGAAGACGCCTTACCTCCGGGAGCAAGCACAAATCCCTGCTGCATTTCTTCCATGCCCGGCACAGGCTCTACCCATGCACCTTCTATATTTACTCCGTTGCAAGCCGACAGCAGGCACAAGCTTCCTAACATCATTGCGTTTACTTTGACAGTATTCTTCATAACATTCTTATTATTTAGATCAGAAAATGAATAAAAATGCAAGATATTAAGAATTAATGAAAGTCACAACAACGAGCCGGACAATGAATACAAGCAGGCAGATTATTGAATAAATTTAACTTTTTCCCGTGCAGGATTTATAACAATCAGCCATTTAAAGAGTAAAAAAGAAAACTTTAATATTCAACTAAAGCAAAATAATCATGAAAACTCTTTTTTCTTTCCGCAAAGGATTGATGATAGCAGCAGCTATAACCAGTATTATCGGATTACAGTCGTGTCTGGACGATGACGACAACAATTACTATCAATTAAATGTTCCCAACGCACTGGTTACAGTAAAAACCGATACAGACAATACATTCTATCTGCAACTGGATGACAATACCACGTTACTACCGGTAAATTATAGCTCATCTCCCTTCGGAGATAAGGAGGTACGTGCTATAGCCAACATCGAAGAAGTAAATGAGCCGAGTGGAGCGTATACAAAAGCTGTACAAATCAACTGGATAGACAGTATCCTGACCAAACCGATAGCTCCTGATCTGGGCGAAGAAAACGACCAGACATATGGTACCGATCCGGTAGAAATTGTCAACGACTGGGTAAACATTGCTGAAGACGGATACTTGACCTTACGTTTTCGTACGGTGTGGGGAAACTCGTCACAGGCACACTATGTCAATCTGCTGAAAAGTAACAATCCGGAAAATCCGTACGAAGTGGAATTCAGACACAATGCATTTGGTGACACATCTGGAAGCTATGGTGATGCGCTGGTTGCATTCAAGCTGGACGGACTACCCGATACAGAAGGTAAGACGGTCAAGCTGACCTTGAAATGGCAGTCATTCAGCGGCGAAAAATCAACGACATTCAACTATTGTACACGTAAGTCGACGGCTTCACAAGCCCCGGCTATCACATCGGTCAGAAGCAGTTATCCGCTAAAATAGCAAGCTCATTATTTATATAGTCTGAAACCGACAGTAACGTCCCGGCAACATGTTATCGATTCAACATGTTTGCCGGGATTTTTTGCTGTCAAAGGCAAAAAGAATGCCGGATGTTTCGGCAAAAGCAAGAAACATCCGGCATAAATACTAACCACCATTAGCGTGAAGGAAGTACTCCTAAACAATATAACGCATAACAAATTACAAATATTCGAACTCTACAGTATTGCGTACATCGGCAGAAGACGATGATACATAAGCCTTGAATTTACCCGGCTCAACTACCCATTGATGTTTGCTGTCGTCGAAGAATTGTAAGTCTTCCGGCTTGATGGTGAAAGTAATTTCTTTTTCCTCACCCGGCTGAAGTTCCACTTTCTGGAATCCCTTAAGTTCTTTCAGCGGACGAAGCAAAGAACATTTTTCATCACCAATATACAATTGAACGATTTCCTTTCCAGCAACAGCTCCGGTATTCTTGACTTTCACCGATACCGACAGGGTTTCTCCAGCCTTCATCTGCTTAGCCGACAGGACAGGTTTGCTGTACTTGTAAGTAGTGTAACTTAGTCCATAACCAAAGGGGAAGAGCGGTTTAATCTTCTTGGTATCATACCAGCGATAACCTACCAGAATATCTTCTTTGTATTCCTGCTTGATGCTGTCGCCCGGATAGCTCATTTCGCCATAGAAATGTGCCGGACAATCTTTCAATTTTGCCGGATATGAGAAAGGAAGCTTTCCGCTGGGGTTTACCTTTCCGGTCAAGACATCGGCCAGTGCATCGCCACCTATCGAGCCCAGATACCACGACTGAACAATGGAAGGTACTTCTTTTACCCACGGCATTTCGACAGCATTACCACTTACGATGACGGCTACCAGATTTTTATTGGCTTTCAGCAGCTCTTCAATCAGTTCGTTCTGACCGAAAGGCAATCCGAAAGTCAGACGGTCACCTCCTTCACAGTCCTGAAAATGATTTTTATTCAGTCCCCCGATAAAGATAACCAAATCCGCCTGCGCTGCCTTTGCTACAGCATCATTCCGCAATGAGTCCATTGTAGCCTGAGGAATCTTTTCCTCGCGTCCATACATCGGACGACCGGCTGCATACCCTTGTGCATACACAATGCGGTCGCCAAAATATTTCTTCAGTCCGTCCAGCGGAGAGATCACCTTCTTTACTTTCAGTTCAGATGAACCTCCTCCCTGCATCAGGTTGCGTGTTGCATTATCTCCCACAACCAGTACTTTTTTATAGCTATCGGGAGAAAGAGGCAATAAAGGCATTTCCTTTTTCTGCGCCTCGTTTTTCAAAAGCACAATGCCTTCCGTTGCAACCCGATAAGCAGCCTGCTCGTGAGCTTCATTTGTCATTGAACCAAAAGGTTTCTGACGGTTCATCGAAGTACGGAAAATCAATCGTAATACGCGGGCTGCCTTATCGTTGACCACGTCCATTGGAATTTTTCCTTCCTTTATCATCTTCAGGTAATTCTTTCCCAGATAATAGTCATCGTAACCAAATTCAGATTCCGAAGTCAGACCGTTAGTATATGACCCCATCTCGATATCCAGTCCATACATAGCAGCTTCGTACGTATCGTGCGCAGCTCCCCAGTCGGTTATCACGCATCCGTCGAAACCCCATTCACCTTTCAGAATTTCATTGTTCAAGAGCTTATGATGAGCAGCATGCATGCCACGCACCTTATTATATGCTCCCATGATACTCCAGACGCCGCCACGCTGCACAGCCGCCTTAAATGCCGGCAGATAAATCTCGTACAGCGCACGGTCGCTAACCTGCACGTCAATATGTCCGCGCCAGAGTTCCTGATTATTCAAGGCATAATGTTTCACGCAGGCAGCAACTCCGTTTTTCTGTACTCCCTGAATATAAGGTACACACATTTCGGAAGCCAGATAAGGATCCTCTCCCATATATTCAAAGTTACGGCCATTGAGAGGCGTACGATAGATGTTCACACCCGGTCCCAACAGCACATCCTTCTTACGGTAACGGGCTTCTTCGCCGATAGCCTTTCCATACTGAGCAGCCAAAGACGGATTCCAGCTTGCAGCCAGACAAGTCAACGCAGGAAAAGCCGTACAACTGTCGCTTGTCCATCCGGCATATCCCCAGTCGTTCCAGTTGATTTCGGCACGAACTCCATGAGGACCATCACTCATCCATAGTTCAGGAATTCCCAGACGAGGACAGCCCGGCGAGCTGAATTTACCTTGAGCATAACTCAATCGGGTCTTTTCCTCCAAAGTCATACGCTTCAAGGCATCCTGAACTCTCAGTTCCAGTGGTTGCTTGTCGTCTAAATAAACAGGTACTTCTGCTGCATTCTGAGCTTTTATAGGAGCCAATGCAGCCGTTAGCAATCCTATAATCACAAAGGTCTTTTTCATAATATCTATATCTTAATTTAAACAAAATCCAATTAGCATCATTCTGAAACAATCTCTACAACGGCATCTTCCAGACCTTCGGCCACAGCCTTCAGGCGAGCGGCTCCGGTCTTTCCGTTATTTTGCAGAACAACCAGACACTTACCATTGAAAGCCTTGCGTTTATTATCCTTAAAACGTTCCATCGAAGTCTGACTTCCATTGTCAACACCTGTTATAAAAAGATTACCCTCTACTTCAAAATGTACCAGATTATCCGCAAGAGGACACAAATTACCTTCTGCATCCACTATTTCTACCGTTACAAAACTCAAGTCCTTTCCATCCGCATTCAATGTATTCCGATCAGGAGTCAGACGAATCTTTTTCGGTTCTCCGGCAGTCTGAATCTCTTTTTCACCTACAACCTTTCCGTCTTTCCGTGCTACAACCTTCACACTACCCGGTTCATACTTCACACGCCAGACAACATGCAGATGGTTTTCATCTTTAGCCTTTACACCTTGTGACTTCCCGTTCACAAACAGTTCTACCTCGTCTGCCTGATTGTAATAGCACCACATATCCACATCCTGACCAGCCGTCCAGTTCCAATGCGGGAAAAGATGCAAGACCTGCTTGTTACTCCATTCCGACTGGTATAAATAATAGACATCCTTCGGGAAACCTGCCAAATCAATAATTCCAAAATAAGAGCTTCGGGCAGGCCATCCATAAGGAGTAGGCTCACCGATATAATCGAATCCGGTCCATACATACTGCCCGCTGATAAAATCATTCTTCTTTGTCAGCAACAAATTCTCTTCGTGTGTGTTTTCCCACGGAGCATGACAGTTGTCGTACGAAGAGCAGGCAAACGTAGCATCGTAGAAAGGTTTGTCCCAGCGTTCCGGCCAGATAAACATTTCGTCACTCGGCATCCGGTAATATCCACGCGTCATCAAGGCCGAATTGCTTTCCGTTATGATAAACGGCTTGCCGGGAAAGTTACGGGGAACGTCAGGAATATTGACATTGTGATAGTTATAACCGATAATATCCAAAGCTTCGGAACGGAACAGATGATTCGCCGGATTCGGTTCGTTACAGCCAGCAGTGACCGGACGAGTAGGATCCAGCGCCTTTACAAAATCAGCCAATTTTTTAGTCAGCAAGGAATTTACACTCACCTCCCCTTCTTTCGCCAGCATATCGGCCGAATGTCCGAAGTTCAAAATCAGATTTGCCTCTTCCAACGAAAGTGTATCAGCCTGTGCATCACTCCATTGTTCCAAGACCTCATTGCCGATACTCCACATGAATACAGAGGGATGATTACGGTCACGAAGAATAAAATCGTGCAAATCCCGTTCATGCCACTCATTGAAATACAGCGAATAATCATAGGCTGTCTTCTTCTTGCGCCACATATCAAAAGCCTCATCCATCACGATAAAGCCCATGCGGTCGCACAAGTCGAGCCACTCGGGAGCCGGAGGATTATGAGAACAACGAATACCGTTACATCCCATCTCCTTCAACATCTGCAACTGTCGTTCCATAGCACGTACGTTAACGGCTGCTCCCAGGCATCCCAAGTCGTGGTGCATGCAAACACCGTTTATTTTCGTCGGCTTACCGTTCAAGACAAATCCTTTTGCAGCATCGAAAGAGAACGTACGGATACCCACAGGCGTTACATAACGGTCCACACACTGTCCGCCTTTCATCACCTCAGTCACCAAAGAATAGAGATAAGGATGCTCCACATCCCATAACTGAGGAGAGGTAACTTGCAGCTTTTGAGCAATCTCCGCCGACTTTTCCGCAACTAGATTTGCCGGGGATTCCGTCTGAGCAACTTCTTTACCTTCGGCATCTTTCAAAACAGAGCGTACAGTTACATCAGCATTCTCCTTGCCTGTATTCTCCAAGGTCGTAACCAGATTCAAGGAAGCACCCTGTCCGTCAACCTTTGCCGTCGTGACATACGTACCCCATTCTGCTACACATACATCTCCTGTCTTCAGCAACCACACATTACGATAGATGCCGCAGCCAGAATACCAGCGAGAATTAGGTTGTTCCGCATTATCTACACGTACGGCTATTACATTCTTTTCTCCCCATTTCAGATAGGGAGTCAGATCATAACTGAACGAAATATATCCGTAGGGGCGTTTTCCCAAACAAGTGCCATTAATGAAAACTTCCGAATTCATATACACTCCGTCGAACTCGATACGGAAATGTTTTCCTTTATCCTTGTTCTCCGCTACGAAAGTTTTCCGATACCATCCGACACCTCCCGGTAAAGCTCCTCCACCTGTACCCGAAGGATTATCCTGACTGAAGTCACCCTCGATAGCCCAATCGTGCGGCAAGTTCAACTTTCTCCAGCCCGAATCGACAAATTCCGGTCGTGCAGCCAGTGAATCATCCGCCAAGGAAAAAAGCCACCCATCATTAAAGCTCAGTCTTTCCCGAGACTCAGAAGAGAGAGAGCTGCACGCCCCCAGAAAAAGCATGCAGCATACTCCCATAATAACAGTTTGAGTTAACTTACGATTCATCTTTTACAATTGAATAGTTTGTGATGTTCCGTTATATTTCACGACAATACCTTTGGCATTCATATCAAAAGGTTTCGGGCTGTCAGCGTTCACCTGAATGATTTCGAACGTACGCTCTTTCAGCATACCGTCGAACTCTCCCTTCCGATCTCCGATAACCAACTGCTTCTTTGCCTCATTGTAAGCCATCGGAATCATGGTATACTTACCCTGCTCGTAGTTATAGTTCACACCTTCATCCTCATACAAGGTAAATGCCGCATCGGCACCCTGATAAACATACAACTTAATATAATCGGCTTTCTTTTCATCCGTATACTGAATCTCCGGTCCGAAAGGAACAATTGAGCCAGCGCGGACGAACAACGGAATACGTTCGTAAGGAGCATCTACTGCTCTCTTTTCGCCACCAGCCTGGAATTTACCCGTATAGAAATCGTACCATCCTGCTGATTTCGGGAAATAAACCTCACGACTTCTGTCGCCGTAATGATAAACCGGAGAAACCATAAACGACGGACCGAACATAAACTGGTCGCCTATATTGTTTACGTTTGTATCATCCGTAAAGTCCATTACCAGCGGACGCATAATCGTATAATCGTTAAACCACGTCATACCTGCCAAAGAATAGATATACGGCATCAGACAATAACGGAGTTTGGAATAATAAACAACCGAGTTGTAAGCCGGATGACCTTCGGGAGCGATTTCCCAAATTTCACGGAACGGATATTGTCCGTGCGCACGATACAACGGACAGAATGCTCCAAACTGATACCAGCGCGCATTCAGTTCACGCCATTCCTTGTAATCGGCATTTTCCGTTTTCGTTGCATTCCACTGCTGTTGTCCGGCTACATAACGATTCTCGACACAGAACCCACCAATATCCATGGTCCAGTAAGGAATACCACTTATCGCATAATTCAGTCCAGCCGTAATCTGAGCTTTCATATCCTCCCAACGGGTAGCAATATCACCGCTCCATGTAGCTGTAGAATAGCGCTGCAATCCGGCAAATCCGGAACGAGTCAACAAGAACACACGCTTATTGTTATCCACTCCACGCTGACCATCGTAAATAGCTTCCGCATTCATCAGTGCATAGGCATTGAAATATTCGGTTGAAGGTCCCAAAGCCGTAGGTCCACACAAGTCCTTGCGATACTGCATGTCGGTACAATCTCGGATGTTTGGTTCGCTGGCATCCATCCACCAAGCATCAATTCCCAGCGGATAATAATGATCATACATCTGCTTCCAGAACAGCTTGCGTGCATCGGCATCGTAAGCATCGTAGAAACCATAATGGTAACCCGGACCTACCCAGTCCTTCAGGCTATCTTTAACAGACTGCTGATAGATCCATCCGTTCTTATCAAATTCTTTGTAGTGCTCGGTAGTAACATAAAACTTCGGCCATACGGAAACCATCATCCGACCATGCATTGCATGAATGGAATCGACCATTGCTTTCGGATCAGGGAAACGTTTCTTATCGAACTCATGACTTCCCCACGCATTTTCCGTCCAATGCAACCAGTCGAGCACGATATTATCAATAGGAATATTCCGGTCGCGGAAACCTTTCAAAGCCCCCAACATTTCATCTGAATTATTATATTTTTCACGACTCTGCCAGAATCCCATAGCCCATTTAGGCATGATAGGCGCCTTTCCGGTCAACGTACGATAACCGCTGATTACATCATCCATATCATCGCCGGCTATAAAATAATAATCAAGCTGCTTGGTCATTTCGCTCCACCACGACTGCTTGCCCTGCTCTTTCGGATCTACCGGACTCAACACACGCAAGCCAGAGTAAGAAACGGCTCCATCCGGCACCCATTCGACTTTGATAGGCACCTTTTTTCCAGCTTCCAGATTAACTGAAAACTTATAGCTGTTCGGATTCCATGCCGTACGCCAACGTTCTGGAACAACCAACTTATTATCAATATAGACCTTAGTATAACCCGCATAATATAAGATGAACTTAAACTCACCCGTCTGCGAGGGCTCAATCATTCCCTCATAAGTAACTTTCGCTCCCATGAACGGGAAATTTTCCGGCAGATTTACCACCTTCGACAAGTCTTCTCGTTTCAAGTGCTCAAAATAAAGCGAATCTTCCCGGCGTACCAGTGTTTCCGCTCCCGACTTTTCATCAGGCACATATGTACCCGTCAATGCTCCTTCCTTACCATCTTTATCGTAAAGCTTAAAAACTTTTCCCAGCTGAGAGTAATCATTTGGATTACCAAAACGGCACAGAGAATAACTGTCGAGCAGAACACCATAATTCTTATTCGAAACGATAAAAGGAACAGAAACCTTTGTATTATACTGGAAAAGCTCTTCGTTCTTTCCTTTATAATTGAACTCTTCCGACTGATGCTGTCCCAATCCATAAAAAGCCTCATCCTCCGGAGACTCAAACACCTGACGGATAGAATATCCTTTTGTACCCTCTACTTCGATAGGAGTGAATGTCTTTCCTCCACCTTTATTTTCCTGAAGAATCATTTTGCCATTCTCATCCGTAAACCAGACTTCACCGGTAGAACTCAAGACAAAAGCCTTGACTTCTTTTGTAGAAACTGTGATGGTATCCCCCTGTTGAGAAACGGTAAACGGTGTTTGTTTTTCCTGAGGTACGATAATCAAGCTCTTTGAATCGGCAAACTTGCTGTCGGGAGTAGCAGATACATGAATCAACTTATCTCCCATAACCTGAAAACGAACCAGGCGAGCATTCTGCTCTCCTTTCTGCTGTACCTTAACAATTACGCCATTATCTGTCTGTTCATAAACCTTTCCGGAGCAGGAACCGAAAATAAGTCCTGCCAGCAAACAGTAAGAAATGTTTTTCATAATCATAACCTATATCTAAAGTTAAACATCAATAATACACATTGTTCTTGTAGGCAAATTTAAGCATTTCACTAAGAAACAACTATTTGAGATGTTTTACAAAAGGGAGATTTTTAAATCTACAGGTTAATCAAATGTTTCTGTTTAGGGTATGATTTGTTATTTTCCATCCTTTTCCTGATATGCAGAAGGTAAAACACCAAATTCTTCCTTAAAATAACGACTGAAATATTTTGGATTGTTAAAGCCTACCTGAAAAGCTATCTCCGAAACATGGAGCTGACTGTCGCGCAATAACTGTGCCGCCCGCTTCAAACGAATGACACGTATAAATTCTATCGGAGTCTTTCCCGTTATCTGCAACAACTTTTTATACAAGTGCACACGGCTCATGCCTAACTCTCGACTCAACTCTTCTATCGACAAATCGCTACGCGAGATATTATCTTCCACATATTTGATAGCCTTTTCTATCAGCTTCTCGTCCAAAGAAGTGATGACAATCTCACTAGGAGCAGGATCGATAGTTCCCTTCGAAGCATTATAACGGCTCAGTTCAATCAGTTTCCGGATACGCAAAACCAAAATCGTCATGTTGAACGGTTTCGTCACATAGTCATCCGCACCGATACTCAATCCTTCCACTTTCGATTCCGTAGTCTGTTTTGCAGAAAGCAATATTACCGGAATATGAGCCGTACGCTTATCCTGCTTTATCAGTTTACACAATTCATTCCCATCCATTTCCGGCATCATGATATCACTGACCACCAGATCAGGCATTTCCTCACAATTCTGCAAGAAATTCCAGGCCTCCTTTCCACTCGAAGCAAGTTTCACCCGATACTGTAACCCCAGACTCGATTCCATAAACGTACGGAAATCAGCATTATCATCTACCACCAGCAAGAGCGGGAACTGACTTCTGTCAACTTCATCCACCTGCTGTCCGGATGATTCAGACAGCAAACCGGGTACCGGCATCGTATTAATGGGATGATATTGTATGTCGACATGCTTGACAGGTATATGTACCACAAAGACAGCTCCTTTACCAATATTATCGAAAACAGTCACATCGCCACCATGCAACGTCACAAAGTCTTTCACCAGGCTCAGTCCGATACCCGTACCTCCTGTATCTTCTCCCGCTTCCTTATTCTCTGTCTGATAAAAACGATCGAAGATATGCTCCTTGTCCTCATCACTCACTCCAATCCCCGTATCGGCCACCTTTATCTCAATCACTTCGTTTTCCTCCTGAAGATGTTCCAGCATGACAGTCACCCTTCCACCTTCCGGAGTAAACTTAAACGCATTGGCAAGCAGATTCATCACAATCTTGCCCATCTTGTCGGCATCGAAAGCCATGGTAAAATGATCCACACTCGAGAAAAACGAGAAATGTATCTGCTTCTTGTCTGCCATCAGCAGGAACGAATCGCAGACACCCTGAATGTAGGAAATAATATCTCCTTCAGAAAGCGACAGATGATGGGAACTCATTTCTCCCTTGCGGAAATCGAGCAACTGGTTGACCAGCATCAACAACCGATGTGCATTCCGATACATCAGCTGAAGACGCATCTTCCGGCTTTCGTCATTATCAGCTTCTTTCAGCATCTGTTCCAGCGGCGCAATGATCAACGTCAGCGGAGTACGCAACTCGTGACTGATATTGGTGAAGAAACGGAATTTCATATTGTTCACCTCTTCGTTCTTCGCTACCTCCAGTTCAATCTGATGCAAACGGAACCGTTCTCTTTCACGCTTCAATATCTGACGACGAGCCAGGAACAATAAACCGATACCTGCCAGCACATACAGTACGTATGCCCACCATGACATCCAGAATGGAGGGAGCACCTCAATGTTGAGATGAGCCACTTCCTCACCCATGTAACCATCGCTATTGACAGCCTTCACATTCAGTACATAATTTCCCGGAGCCAAGTTTGTAAAAGTAACACTATGTATGCCTTCCGGCAAGGATAACCACTCCTTACTAAATCCCTTCAACTGATACATATAACAAGTCTTTTCGGGAAGGGATAAATTATCGGAAGCAACCGAAATAGTGAAAATATTCTGTTTATACTTCAGTGTAAGTTTACCAATCTTGTCAAGATTTTTGGGAAGCAATACACTTCCATCAATACGCTCGCCTACCTGAACAACCTTATTAAACAAAGACAGACGCGTAAAAAAGACTTTTGGAAGCTGTTTATTGTAATGCACATTTTCCGAAGTGAAAATATTGATACCATACAATCCGCCGACTAGAATGGCATCATTATTCAATAACCGGATGGAACGGATGTTAAAATCACTATTTTGCAAGCCATCCTTTTCATTATACGTATGAGGGACAAACCGGTAATCTCCATTCTCCTTTTTTACTACATTTAAGTGAATAAGTTGACGTGCAGAGGTAATCCACATATTCCCGTTAGCATCTTCTGCTATGCCAGCAATAATACCTCCGTTATCCGGCATAATGTCTGAAAGCCCCTTCAGCTTTCCGGTCTTCACATCATAAATATCGAGTCCTCCACGGGTTGCAATCCAGATTAATCCCCGACTATCCTTAAAGACCTGATTGATTTCATTATGTGCAAGACCCGTACTGTCTTTCTCACGCAATATCGTCTTTATCTTCCGGCTTTCCAAATCAAAGATAGCAACTCCCTGACTAGCTGTACCTATAGCCAAATCATCTTCATCGGTCAAACACAAGGAAGCCACATGATAATCATCCAGCCCAGCCTTTTTCAAGTCGATTGTTTCAAATGTATTGTCCGACGAATGTAAACACTGTATACCAGCATCCAAAAAACCAATCCATATATTTCCTCTACGGTCTTCCTGCAATGCCCATATCTTATTGCTTACCAGCTGACCACTCTCGCCTGCCTTAAAGGAACGTACCCGATTCCCTTCGATGCAATACAAGCCACCATTGAATGTTCCCACCCAAAGTTTCCCGTCGCTAGCTTTCAGCAATGTGACAACTGGCGCTTCACCCAGCTTAAAATGCTTCTCTACCCGACGGAAAGAAAAATTCCAAAGCAATACTCCATTATCGTTCGTCCCCAGCCATGCCCTGTCTTCTCCTTCGGTCTCTATACTTGTTACATCGCCCACATAATCAATATCAAACTTAAAAATACTTTCGCCATAATAAGAGATTCCCTTTTTATATGTACCGGCCCATACAATTCCATCCCTGTCGGTATAAAGAGTGTACACTGTATTATGCGACAATCCTCTGTCTGTATCTTTATCTGCCACCACAGATCTGATCTTCCAAGTGGATTTTTCCAGAATATCGATTCCGCTATAATCTTTCCCCATCCAAATTCTTCCCCTGGCATCCTGCGTAATGGTATGGACAAAATCGGAACGATTCTTCCAACGAGCCGTAACTTCCTCATTCCATTTTCCCGTCTGCAAGTCGTATGCCCATATACCTTCAATACCATATATCCAGATACAGTCTTCTCTATCCACAAACAGAGAAAAGTCTATACGCACTTGTGGCGATCCTTGCTGTACTTCCTTCTTTATCCACTTGACATTCAGTTTATCACGATCAATGCAGACCAGCAACCCTGTATCGTATAACAGTAATATACCGTCTTTACACTCTGCCATATCCGAAACGTCTGAAGGTGGAAAATTATATTTCTGACAAGAAACATAACCTATTTCCTTTTGCCGATTATAGCGATAGCATCCCTCGCCCACGACATATATCCAGACATTTCCTGCAGAATCGACAAAAACATTACCAGGATTACCCTTGCTACCTAATGAAGTCATGAAGGGAGTCAAATCCGACTGAAAAACTTCTTTTGCCTTATCGAACAACACATATCCTTTGGCCGTTTTAATCCAGAACATTCCATCGGGTTGTTCTACAATATTCTCGATATAATTATCAGGAAGAGAATTCGGATTATTCTCCTGATGAGTAAAGACTTTAAATGTATAGCCGTCGTAACAATTCAATCCGGCCAGCGTACCAAACCACATCAGTCCTTCACTATCCTTGTAAATGCAACGAACTGAATTGTTCGATAATCCGTCTGAGACCTCCAGATGCTTGAACATAAGTGATTGCGCATGGAGACCAAGCAATAGAAAAAACAAGGCCAGCAAAGTATATATCCTTCTCATATCATATAACGTTTTCTAAAGCAAAGAAAATGAAGTTTGACTAAACAAGCAAGAATCTCTTTTTCTTTTTCTACTCCATACGCAACAGAATGGACAAAATAGATGATTCTACAGCATAAATACCTACCCAATTAATTATCATTTGTCGAAAAAGTAATACAAAAATTGTCAGAAATAAATAAAAATTTGTCCAGAACATTCTGTTCTTTTTGTATAAATATAAAATATGCCTAGCAACTTTTTCTTACAGGCACAAGCACTTTCACCAAAAACATTACACGACAAGTTGTGTCTTTTCTGAGCCTATTTATCGAACAACGTATAACGGATAGCAACCCGCATACTATCCGACAATCACCAAAATATCCCGATCAACAAATCTTTCTTTCAGTGCTTGGAATTGCAACTATACATATTTCTTCAAAAATATCATTCCACCATGAAACAAGTCTCAATAAATCACTTTTAACACGTGTATGTTTCTAACTTTAATATAATCAAGGAAATGAATTGCAAAGAGAAAGAATTTTCCTATGACACATTCTAGTCATCAAAACGAAACAAAAAACATTTCATGTACTATAATGAAACATTTCCTTTTTCATCACATCAATCTTTGCATTAGCTTTGTAATCGTCTTTAACAACATCAGATTATGAAAACACATAGGAAACTTTTTTTCGTCTTGCTGACTGCTTCAGCAGGAATCATACACGCTCAACATGTATTCAATCTTACTACAGCTAGTGAGGAACAGCGGCTAGATGACTTAATTGCTCAAATGACCCTCGATGAGAAAGTCGATGCCTTAGGAAACAATACCCAGGTTCCTCGGCTCGGCATACAAGGTTCAGGCAGTGTAGAAGGATTGCATGGAGTGGTTTTAGGAGGACCTACCTATGGAGAAAGACTCAACACACCAACGACGGTCTTTCCACAATCCTACGGACTGGGAGAGACATGGGATACCGACCTGCTGTATCGCGTAGCCACTTACATCAGCATAGAGAACCGTTATCTTTTTCAAAATGCCAACTACCGGAAAAGCGGTCTGGTCATGTGGACTCCCAATGTGGATTTAGGTCGAGATCCTCGCTGGGGACGAACGGAAGAATGCTATGGTGAGGACGCCTTTCTCACATCAAGACTTGCTGTAGCTTTTATCAAAGGTATACAGGGAGATCATCCTAAATACTGGAGAAATGCTGCACTGATGAAACATTTCTTGTCGAACAGCAATGAATACGGGCGCTCATCCTCATCGTCCAACTATTCCGATAAGTTATTCCGCGAATATTATTCCTATCCTTTCTATAAAGGAGTGACTGAGGGAGGATCACAAGCGCTAATGACGGCCTACAATGCATACAACGGCATTCCCTGTATCATGCATCCCGTACTGCGTGATGTCGTGATGAAAGAATGGGGACTGAATGGTACCTTGATAACCGACGGCGGAGCTTTCCGCCTCTTGCTGAGCGATCACAAACGTTTCGACAACGACCGGGCTGAAGCTGCTGCCGCATGTATCAAGGCCGGCATTACCAAATTTCTGGATGACTACAAAGATGCGGTATACGACGCGTTACGCCGAAAGCTGATCAGTGAAGAAGATATTGAAAAAGCCATCCGGGGCAATCTCAGGATTTCTCTCAAACTGGGCTTGCTGGATGATGCAGCCGACAATCCTTATGCAGCTATCGGTGTGACTGATACCGTTGCCCCATGGAGCAAACCTGCGACAAAAGAACTGGTACGTGAAGCAACACGCAAATCGGTTGTCCTGCTTAAAAACAAAAACCACCTGCTCCCGCTCGACAAGCAGAAAATAAAAAAGATTGCCGTCATCGGTCAACGGGCTACCGAGGTTTTACAGGACTGGTATTCTGGCAAGCCTTTCTATACAGTAAACGTACTCGATGCCATCCGGGAAGAAGCCGGAAATGATATTGAAGTACGTTATGTAGCGACCAATCGTATGGACAGTGCCCGTACCGTTGCTGCATGGGCCGATGTAGCCATCGTGTGTGTCGGCAATCATCCTACCTGCAATGCCGGCTGGGAACAAGCCCCTGTGGTCAGTGAAGGAAAAGAAGCCGTAGACCGACAGTCCATCCAGTTGGATCAAGAAGATTTGCTCTTGCAAGTAGCTCAGGCCAATCCTAATACCATCGGAGTACTGATCAGCAGCTTCCCGTATGCCATCAACCGTGCCAACCAACGAGTTCCGGCCCTGCTTCATCTTACGCAATGTAGTGAAGAATTGGGACATGCTGTCAGCGATGTGCTCTTCGGACATTATAATCCGGCAGGCAGACTAACTCAAACTTGGGTAAAAGACATCACCGACCTGCCACACATGATGGATTATGACATCACTCACGGACGCACTTATATGTATTTCAAAGGACAGCCACTCTATCCTTTCGGCTATGGATTGAGTTATACCACATTCAATTATTCACAAATAGCAGTCAACGACCGTTCCATCGAACAAGGCGATACTCTAAAAGTCAGCTTCAACCTGAAGAATACCGGCAACTGGGACGGCGATGAAGTGGTACAGCTTTACGTATCAGCACGTATACGTTCAGAACAAGATCCTGTCAAACAATTGAAAGCTTTCCGCCGCGTTCCGACCCGTAAAGGAGAAACACAGAAAGTAGAATTGGAAGTTCCCTACACCGAACTGCAAATCTGGGATGAGAAACAACGCAAATTCATCCTTCCCGACAGAGATATGGTACTGGAAATAGGTACTTCCTCCTCAGATATACGCTTACGGACCTCATTCCGCACCAAAGAATAAAAACAAAAGACATCTTCAAAACGAAAGTGCATCCCAACGTTGGTACAACCGACCTTTAAGGATGCACTTTTATTTTATTCATAACACTGGGAAATAATACATCATCCCAGTAGAAAGAATAAACGGACTTCAGTCCAGAACTTCTTTATTATCTCATACAAAATCTATTCTTCCACGTAACCACACACACTTCATCGGGACTACACTTTCCCATGCTCCTTCCATTGACAAATAATTCGGCTTCTCCGCAATTGCTGAATGCCTGAATCTCCGTCAGTGAATCCGTCCGGTTCCGACAACGTTTGGAAGCAATATACAGTACCTTCTCCTTCCTGTTCCAGTTAGCTTTATAAAAATAGAAAGCATCCTTCCTGATACGCCGGTCATACGTTACCAGCCCTTTATCATTTCGCCCAAAAGTAGTTCCCTCCCGACGTCCAGCCGCCGAGAAATCGAACATGCACCAAACGAACTTACACCACAAAAACGGTCGGGCTCCTTGTTAAAGAACCACCCTCTGTCCAAAGACTCCACTTTCATTGCAGCCGATTTCATTGCAACCGCACCCCACAATAGCAGCAATATGCTCCATCTAACCTTCCATCTGTTCATGTTCTCATTTTATTAGTTTCAGTTTTTAATCATATTCCCAATAGCTGTCTTATCGACTTTCCTCCCAACAAAAATAGTTTTTTCTACTAACGGAAATGTATAAAGCACCCCCAAAATCAGACAAATGAAACATTTGAATACCCTATTTAAAACATTTCAACTCGTGCAAGAATACAAAATAACCGACAAAAAACATCAAAATCATATATCTTTGTAAGCGAAGTCAGGCAAACGACTTCCGAACTTTTTAACTTTAATGAATTATGCGAAACATTGGTATCTTACTTTGCGCCTTAGCTTGTTCTATATGCGAAACATTTGCTCAGGGCTACAAGAATCCGGTCATTCCCGGATTTCATCCCGACCCCAGCGTATGCAAGGCTGGCGATGACTATTATTTGGTAAACAGCAGTTTTCAATATTTCCCTGGTGTTCCTCTTTTCCATAGCAAAGATTTGGTGAACTGGGAACAGATAGGCAATTGTCTGACACGGGAGTCTCAATTAAACCTGAAAGGTGCCAACGGGGGAAGCGGTATCTTTGCTCCTACCATCCGTTACAACGACGGAGTGTTTTATATGATTACAACCAACATATCGGGGAAAGGTAACTTCTTAGTTCATACAACCGATCCCAAAGGAGAATGGTCGGAACCTGTATGGCTGGAACAAGGAGGCATCGACCCGTCCTTATACTTCGAAAACGGCAAATGCTACATGGTCAGCAACCCCGACGGTTATATCAATCTGTGCGAAATAGACCCGATGACCGGAAAGCAGTTGACCCCTTCCAAAAAGATATGGAACGGAACCGGTGGACGTTTCCCCGAAGGGCCGCATCTCTATAAGAAAGACGGATGGTACTACCTGCTCATTTCGGAAGGAGGAACAGAAATAGCACATAGCATCACCATTGCACGCAGCCGCTACATCGACGGACCTTACTTAGGCAATCCAGCCAATCCGATTCTGACACATGCCTGTCAGGCAGCAGAAAACAATCCGATTCAAGGTACAGGTCATGCCGATCTGGTAGAAGGTACCGACGGTTCATGGTGGATGGTTTGTCTGGCCTTCCGCATCATGCCGGGAAATCATCATACCTTAGGACGTGAAACCTTCTTGGCGCCCGTACGCTGGGATGAAAACGCATGGCCGGTTGTCAACGGAAACGGCGTCATCCAACTGGACATGAATGTTCCGACGCTTCCACTTCAGGCTGCGAAAGAAAAGCCCGAAACCATCACTTTCGAAAACAAACAGTTATCTCCCGAATGGATGTACCTGCAAAATCCCGACATGCAGAACTACGAATTCAAAAACGGTAATCTCCGTCTGAAAGCAACACCTGTTTCGTTGAACGACCAGAAGAGTCCGACTTTTGTCGCTATCCGGCAGGAACATTTCAACATGGAAGCTGCAACTTCGCTGAAACTGAAAGATGCACAAGCAAACGATGAGGCCGGTATCAGCGTATACATGGAATATCACTCACACTACGACCTGTTTGTACGTCAGAACAAAGACAAAAGCCAGTCGGTCGTTCTCCGCTATAAACTGGGTGAACTGAATCACATCGAAAAAGAACTACCACTCAGCGGCAAAGGAAACGTCGAACTGCAAGTAAAATCGGATATTAATTTCTATTACTTCGGTTACACGGAGAACGGTACGTACCACGAATTAGGAAAAATGAACACACGCTACCTGAGCAGCGAAACAGCAGGAGGATTTACCGGAGTCGTGCTTGGACTGTATGCCGTATCAGCTTCCAGCCAGTCGAAAGCATACGCCGACTTCCAATACATGAAATATAAAGGAGAATAGACATGAGTAAACGATACATATCCATTATAATAAGTATCTTCCTGCTTCTTTTCACCCTGCAAGCACAAGCACAAAAAAAGATAAAAATAGCCTGTGTAGGCAACAGCATCACCGAAGGATTCCTGCTACAGAATCCCTCGGAAGAAAGCTATCCGGCTGTGCTTCAAAAATTATTAGGTGATAAGTATGAAGTAGGAAACTTTGGAGTGACAGCTCATACATTGAGTATGAAGGGAGATTTGCCGTACATGAAGACCCAACGTTTTCAGGAAGCACTGGATTTCCTGCCCGACATCGTCACCATCAAGCTCGGTACCAACGACTCCAAGCCGCAGAACTGGCAGCATCATGCATCGTTCAAGGAGGACTTAAACCTGCTGATAGACAAATTTCAGGCACTTGCCTCACATCCTCGTATTTATCTCTGCCTGCCTATTCCCTCCAATCACAAGGAATGGGGCATCAACGACAGCATCATCGTACATGGCATTATTCCCTATATTCAGGAGGTTGCTGCCGAAAGAAACTTGCCGGTCATCGACCTGCATACAGCGATGCGTCCCTATTATCCGCAACTTTATGTCGATGGCGTACATCCCGATAAATATGGAGCAGCCATTATTGCTGAAACCTTGTACAAATATCTTACCGGAGAAGAATCTTATCCGGCTCCGGGACGCAGCGACCAGATCTTGTGGTACGACGAGCCTGCCGCCCAGTGGGAAGAAACGCTTCCGTTAGGCAACGGTAGACTGGGGATGATGCCCGACGGAGCTATCGGCAAAGAGCATATCGTCTTGAATGAAATCAGCATGTGGAGCGGATCGGAAGCAAATTACCTGAATCCCGATGCCTCCAAAAGTCTGCCCGAAATCCGCCGGCTGCTGTTCGAAGGAAAGAACAAAGAGGCACAAGAACTGATGTATACCAGTTTCGTGCCCAAGAAACCGGAAAAAGGAGGAACGTACGGCACCTTTCAGATGCTGGCAGACCTATACTTAGAACACCAATACGGAAACCATGCAAAAGATACGGTTTCTCATTACCGCCGCTGGCTGGATTTGAGCAAGGGCATAGCCTATACAACTTTCTCCCGCGGAACGGTGCGTTATGTACGCGAATATGTGGTTTCACGCGATAAGGATGTCATCCTGATACACCTGAAAGCAGATGTTCCCGGCTCCATCAATTTCAAGATGAACTTGAGCCGACCAGAAAGAGGCAACGTACGCAAACTGACAGAAGGGAAACTGGAACTGTCCGGTTGTCTGGACAGTGGTTCCTCGCAAGCCGGTGTCCGCTATGCTGCCATTGCCGGAGTAACATGCAAAGGCAAGCAGGTACAGCAGTCCACCGATGAGCAGTCCATCAACATACAGCATGCAGACGAAGCATGGATCGTGGTATCGGCAAAAACCTCGTATCTGGCTGGAGAAATCTACGCAACAGAAGCCGACCGTCTGCTCAACGAAGCATTGGAAAGCAATCTCTCCGACGCTGTAGCGGAAGCAGTCAGCAGCTATCAGGCTTTATTCAACCGTGCCGGTATCTGCCTGCCCGAGAACGAAGCCGTCTCACAGCTTACTACCGACCAAAGAATAGAAAAATTCCAGCAGCAGGATGACCCCTCACTGGCTGCTCTTTACTATAACTACGGACGCTACCTGCTGATAAGCAGTACACGCCCGGGAAGCTTGCCCCCCAACTTGCAGGGACTTTGGGCCAATGAACCGGCAACTCCCTGGAACGGCGACTATCACACCAATATCAATGTACAGATGAATCACTGGCCCGTAGAGCAAGCCAACCTATCGGAACTGTGCATGCCATTGGTCGATCTGGTCAAACGGCTGGTTGCCAGCGGAGAAGAAAGTGCAAAAGCTTTCTACGGCCCGCAAGCCAAAGGCTGGGTTCTGCACATGATGACCAATGTGTGGGGCTATACCGCACCGGGAGAACATCCGTCATGGGGAGCAACAAATACCGGAGGAGCATGGCTCTGCGCACACTTGTGGGAACATTATCTTTTTAGCGGTGACCAAAAATATCTGGCAGATATTTATCCCATCATGAAAGGTGCCTCCGAATTTTTCTACTCAACTATGGTAAAAGAGCCCAAACACGGCTGGCTGGTCACAGCTCCGACTTCTTCGCCCGAGAATGCTTTCTACTTGCCCGGCAAAGATCGTACACCCATCAGCGTTTGTATGGGGCCGACAATGGACATCCAACTCGTACGTGAACTTTATACCAACGTGATAGAAGCTTCACGCATCCTGCATACCGATACAGCTTATGCCGAGGCCTTGCAAGAAGCTATCCGGCTATTGCCTCCTCATCAGATCAGTAAAAAGGGATACCTGATGGAGTGGCTGGAGGATTATGAGGAAACCGACATCCATCACCGCCATGTATCTCATTTATATGGTCTGCATCCGGGTAATCAGATTTCGGTTCTTAAAACGCCCGAACTGGCAGAAGCCTGCCGGAAGACCCTGAACCGACGTGGAGATGAAGGTACGGGATGGAGCCGTGCATGGAAGATCAACTTCTGGGCGCGACTGGGTGACGGAAACCGTGCATACAAGTTGTTCCGCAGTCTGCTTTATCCGGCATATACAGCTCAAAATCCTACCCAGCACGGCAGCGGTACATTCCCCAATCTCTTCTGCTCACACCCGCCTTTTCAGATGGACGGCAACTGGGGAGGTACATCGGGAATCAACGAAATGCTGTTGCAAAGTCAGGATGGCTTCATCCACTTGCTCCCGGCCCTCCCCGACTCCTGGAAAAACGGTAATTTTTACGGACTGAAAGTAAGAGGTGGCGCCACGGTAGACCTCGTATGGAAAGATGGGAAACCCGTACAGACAACCATCACCGGAGGATGGCAAAGCGATTTGAAGTTGAAATGTCCTGAAGGAGTCAAAAAGGTACTTCTCAACGGTACACCTTGCCAAGCAGACGAATTCATCTCGTTCCATGTAAAGCAGGGAGAACAAGTCACATTTTTATTTGAATAACGAAAAAAGAATTTACAATAATTTTAAACAGAATCATCCATGAAAAAATTTAAGAAACTGGCACTGGCATCGGTTTTATGTACCGGTGTATGCCTGACAGCAGGAGGACAAAAGCCTGCTCCTGCCATTCCTTCCGATCCGGTAATCGAGGCACATATTCAGGAATGGCTGAAGAAAATGACACTCGAAGAGAAAGTCGGACAGATGTGTGAAATCACTATCGATGTGGTAAGCGATTTCGAAGCAAGCAAGAAAAACGGATTTACACTGAATCCTGCCATGCTCGATACCGTAATAGGCAAATACAAAGTCGGCTCATTGCTGAATGTTCCGCTAAGTATGGCACAGAAAAAAGAAAAATGGGCTGAAGCCATCAAGCAGATTCAGGATAAATCGATGAAGGAAATCGGCATCCCTTGTATCTACGGTGTCGACCAGATTCACGGAACGACCTACACGCTCGACGGTACGTTGTTCCCACAGGGCGTGAACATGGGAGCTTCTTTCAACCGGGAACTGGTGCGCCGCGGTGCCGAAATCTCGGCTTACGAAACGAAGGCCGGCTGCATTCCCTGGACCTATGCGCCGGTAGTCGACCTGGGGCGTGACCCGCGCTGGCCGCGTATGTGGGAGAATTACGGTGAAGACTGCTATGTAAATGCTCAGATGGGCGTCGAGGCGGTCAAGGGCTTCCAAGGAAACGACCCGAACCACATCGGCGAATACAACGTGGCTGCCTGCATGAAGCATTATATGGGTTACGGTGTTCCGGTATCGGGCAAGGACCGTACGCCGTCGTCCATCTCCCGCTCGGACCTGCGCGAGAAGCATTTCGCTCCGTTCTTGGCAGCAGCCAGAGCCGGAGCCTTGTCGGTGATGGTGAACTCGGGCGTGGACAACGGAGTTCCTTTCCATGCCAACCGTGAGCTGCTGACCGGCTGGCTGAAGGAGGACCTGAACTGGGACGGCATGATCGTGACCGACTGGGCGGATATCAACAACCTGTGTACGCGCGACCACATTGCGGCCACCAAGAAGGAGGCCATCAAGATTGCCATCAACGCCGGTATCGACATGTCGATGGTGCCCTACGAAGTGAGCTTCTGCGACTACCTGAAGGAACTGGTTCAGGAAGGTGAAGTGCCGATGAGCCGCATCGACGATGCCGTAGCCCGCGTATTGCGCCTGAAGTATCGCCTGGGCCTGTTCGACCATCCGTACTGGGACATCAAGAAATACGACAAGTTCGGTTCGAAGGAGTTTGCAGCCGCTGCTTTGCAGGCTGCCGAGGAATCGGAAGTGCTGCTGAAGAACGAAGGCAGCATTCTGCCGCTTGCCAAGGGTACGAAAATTCTGCTTGCCGGTCCGAACGCCAACTCGATGCGCTGCCTCAACGGAGGCTGGTCGTACAGCTGGCAGGGACATCTGGCTGATCAGTGTGCCGGTGCCTACAATACTATTTACGAGGCATTGTGCAACAAGTACGGCAAAGAGAACATCATTTACGAACCGGGCGTGACCTATGCTCCTTACAAGAACGACAACTGGTGGGAAGAGAACCAGCCGGAAATCGAGAAGTCCGTGGCTGCGGCTGCCGGTGCTGACGTAATCATTGCCTGCATCGGGGAGAACTCGTACTGCGAGACTCCGGGTAACCTGAACGACCTGACGCTGTCGGAAAACCAGCGCAATCTGGTAAAGGCACTGGCGGCTACCGGAAAGCCGGTCATCCTCGTGTTGAATGAAGGCCGTCCGCGCATCATCAACGACATCGTTCCGCTGGCAAAGGCAGTGGTGCACGTGATGCTGCCGGGCAACTATGGTGGCGACGCGCTTGCCAACCTGCTTGCGGGTGATGCGAACTTCAGCGGCAAGCTGCCTTTCACCTATCCCAAGTATGTCAACGCCCTTGCCAACTACGACTACAAGCCTTGTCAGAACATGGGACAGATGGGCGGAAACTACAACTACGATTCCGTAATGGACCTGCAGTGGGAATTCGGTTTCGGATTGAGTTACACTACCTACAGCTACTCGAACCTGAAAGTCGAC
>ULUY01086789.1_pt1 | contig 31920 bp, 29 predicted proteins | sample 1959031 | NCBI WGS metagenome assembly ULUY01 (sample SAMEA4835774, study PRJEB28245) | human gut metagenome | biome: gut microbiome; material: fecal sample | place: Denmark | collected 2008
GTTTTTATTATATGCTTTTGCAATAAATAAAATACCCTATAGCAGATACTAAGCTCTATCTGCTATAGGGTATTTTTATCTTAACATATTAAGGCTTTTCGTTAGTCTTATTTATAAATTTACCCGGATCAATTGAGCGGACAATGACGTTACATGTAACCGTCTTTCCATCCACGGTCGCCGTAATTGTACATTCTCCAGGCATACGTGCTGTCACAATACCTCTCTGTGTTACAGTAGCAATTCTAGGATTGCTGCTTCGCCATGATACAGCCGCCGTAGAAGGTGCACCATCAACATACAGATTAAATGTATCGTATTGTTCAAGTGTAGTCGATGACTTGCTTATAGCCATAGAATAAACCATACATGTATCCTGTATCGTTCCATACGTTGTATATGCCGTAACCTGACAGCTGCCAGGTCCAACTGTTGTAATCTGACCATTGCTGTCAACAACTACTACTGACGTATCCGATGAAACCCATTTAACTGTCTCTGTTGAATTGATTGGGAATAATCTTGCTGTTAAGGTTCTCACCTTACCTGTAAGCATCAAAATCTCATGTGAATTGATTGTGACTGAGGTTGCGCTTACTATCTGTTTAACTATGATTGTACATTCTGCCACAACATTATTTCCATCGGTTGATGTTGCATATACCTTACATCGTCCTACTCCGACAGCCTCAACGTCTCCATCATCATATACTCTTGCAACAGTAGGATCCGATGATGTCCACTCAAGCTTCTTAACCGAAGCATCTGCCGGCTCGACAGTTGCTACAAGGTGGAATACATCACCCACATACAATGTTATCTTGGATTCGGATAATTTAATATTAGTTACCGGTCTGATAACCTGAACTATACATGAAGCACTTACTCCGCTTCCATCTGCCGCTGTTGCAGTAACAACCGCAGTGCCATATCCGACACCTGTCATGGTTCCGTACTGATTAACGGTAAGTACCGATTCATTGCTCGAGGTCCAGATGATTCTCTTGTCCGAAGCGCTCTCCGGTTCTACTGTAGCGCTCAATGTATATGAAGAGCCATAGTTTAAGTAACGCTTTTCATCGGACAATTTGATGGAGGTTACATATTCCTTAACTGCAATCACACACTTCTGTGAGAAGCTTCCTTCCTCAGTTGTTACAACGATTTCACATATACCACCCTTAACTGCAGTGATAACACCCTTTTCGTCAACTGTAGCTATGTCGTTATCACTTGACCAGAAAGTTACTTTCTTATTAGATGCCGTTGAAGGCTCTACTATAGGAAGAAGTACAAACTTCGTACCCTTTACCATATTCTGATAATAAGTATTAAGCGAAAGACCTGTAAGCGGCTCCAGTACAACAACCGTACAGGAAGCTGCAACCTTGGATGCCGGGTTAGTCGCTGTAATAATACACTGGCCAACTCCTATGGTTGATACCTTACCATCACTTGAAACAGTCGCAACAGCCGAATCACTCGTTGACCAGACTATTGTCTTATCATCTGCTGTATCCGGGATAACAGAAGCATTAAGGTAAAATTCTGTTCCCTTTCTGACTGTCATTTCCGAGTTGCTCAGCGTTATTCCTGTTACAGGCTGAAGAACCCTTACATTACAGTATGCCATAAATCCCCCGTCATTGGTTTCGGCGAAAATAGTTGCACTACCGCTTCCTACTGCGGTAAGAAGATTCTCATAGCTTGTAGAGTTCTCTACAGAAACGACCGATGGATTAGAGGATGTCCAAACCATAGTCTTATCATAGGCATTGTCCGGATTAACCGTGGCCGTAAGTCTGTAAGTATCACCTACGTTAAATGTAAGCTGTGTCTTATCAAGCTTGATTCCATATACATCCTGTGCAACCTCAATATGACAATAAGCTGTTATGCTTGGGTCAACTTCCGATGTAGCACATATCTCTGTCGAACCAGGAGCAACCAAGGTTACAAGACCTGTGTTACGGTCTACCGTCACGACATCAGTATTAAGTGATGTCCAGATAATTGACTGCTCGCAGCCATCTGTTGCCGAATGGACATAACCTGTAAGCTGATATTGCTTCTGAGACATGGCAACAACTACATTAGTATCTGAAAGCTCAATGGATGTAGGTCTCTCTGTTATAAAAATATCGAGGTTAACAATCTGGCTGTTATCCTTAGAGTAAACAGTAAGTGTTGTATTACCAAGTCCCTGTGCGGTAACATCGCATGACTGATGTACACCGGTGGTTATCACAGGATTCAGTGAGATAAGTGACTGCGCCTGAGCTGAACCTGAAGCTTCCCAGATAAGCTCCGTGTTATCCGGTACATTATTGTCACTGTACTGTAAATCTGCATATATAGTCAATGTCTGACCAAGGTACATCGTAAGATGTGATTTACCATTCTGAGGCTCACTAAGTGTGATTCCATCTACAGGAATTGTTACTGTTAAGTCCATTGAAGCAACCTTGACAACTCCGTTAACCGTCTGGTATGCATAAATCTTAGTCTTACCTTTACTGATACCGGTGATGGTCACATCCAATGCTGATTCAAACGAGGAATTATCCCACTCAACAGTAGCTATACTCTCATCCGCACTCTTCCATGTTACATTTGAAACCTTAGTTGTATCAGTGCTTGTCGGAATAGCCGATATCAGTGTTTTTGCTCCGACATTAATAGAAGCCTCCGACTTCGACAGCATGAGCTTATCAATAACCTGAATCTTAGCATAAACCGTCTCAGTCTTTACCGTAACACCGTTCTCGACTCGTTCAATTACAACCTTGATGATTGCCGTTCCTTCCTTAACAGCCTCATAAAGACCTGTTCCAATCTGGTTAACCGCACCCTCATTGTTGTATTCATAGGAGTATGTAACATTGCTGTCAAACGCCGTTGTATATAGTGGAATATTATCACCTATGCTTACAAGTATGTTCTCTGAAAACTTAAGTCCGTAAGGAACCTCTACTTCTATTCCGGAAGCATACTCTGTCTTAAGCGAACCATCTGTGTTATAGCTCTCATTCATTGGCTTACAGCTTGCGTATACGGTTGTCTTACCTGCATACTTACCAGTTATTACACCGGAATCCGATACATCCACAACATCTACAAGAGTAAGTGAAGAATCAACCGATTTCTGTCTGTCCTGAAGTGTCCAGAAATACACATTCTTATTGCCATCTAAATCCTCATAGCCAAAGTTACCTGTAAGTATGTTGGTATAGCCTTCGCTGAGTGAAACATAAGAACCCTGCTCAACAGTGATACCAGCATCACCCTTAGAGGTATTCTTAACACCTACATACACCTTCTCGGAGAGCTTATACTGGGTTCCGTCAACCGTAGCCCAGATTCCTGATGAACCACCACCGATTGTACTGAATGATGTAACTCCCGCACCGCTCGTAAATGTAGAAGCAGACTGTGCAAGTACGCTCGGATTATATGTAAATGATACTGTATGATAATCATTGTGATATGTAGAATCAATCTGATCCTGATTCGTATATGCATTATATCTTATATCAAATACATTGGCACTTACAATAAAAGTATTGTTGGCTGCAGTCATAATGTCTGAGCCGACATAGCCAACCATGCGGAGCGGAACTTTCACGGTGAAAATATTCTGGGAATCTGCTACAAGTTCATGGTATGTAAGACCCTCTGTATTAGAGCCGACGCTTGCAGGCTCTTTTATGTTGCCATCCGCATCTGTATAATAAGCATCCTTATATGTAGCTGTAAGATACGATGTACCTGCACCCACTTCACTGAGAACAGCTATACCCGGAGTTGCCTGCGAATCTCTTATCGTAAATACAGGCTGATTATTATCATCCTTTACTGTCCAGCTATACTTAGAAGGATTAAAACGACTTGCAAAATCATCCGGCAAAGTACCAAGCTGAGGTTCAATCTTAGCTCTGGCATCCGTCTTGGATACCGTTGAGAAATCAGTCTGCATGCTTATGCTGAACAAAAATTCCGCATCCGCCTGTACATACGCCCTGTACCCTAAAAAGGCTCCTCCCATAATAAGCGCTAACACTGCACCTGTCGCAACCCATCTTAAATTCTTTTTCAAAATGTTCTTCAATTTACCCATTTCGGATTCACTCTCCTGTGCCATATTTCGTTTACCATATCCATTCTCACGGATAACTGTATATAAACAATCACATTTATTACAAAGTCTGCCTTATTATAACACAATTATTTTATATCGTCCATATAAATCTGAGAAAAAAAAGGCGCCGCATAAGCAGCGCCCAAAAGAAATATAGTTATCTTTTCAATATAGCAATTACTTCTGTACAAGATGTACTCCGAAGCCGCCGAACTCGCCCTCGAAGTAGATAGCCTTAAGCTTGCCGTCCTTAACAACAGCAGAATCCTTATCGAACTTGAAGCCTCTTCTCTCAAGATGGTAGATAGCTCTCTCAATATAGTTAGTTGCAATAGCGATATGACCATGTGTTCCACGTCCGCCATTCTTCATAAGCTCGAAGCCTGTGCCTGAGAATATTGAGCTGTTGCCAACCTTCTTCTCAAAACCGAACATATCAGCGAACTTGTCAGCAAGCTCCTCTGCCTCTGCCTCGCTTGCAAGATTAACACCAACATGTCTAACCTCGAAACCAAGCATCTTCTCAACAGCCTGTCTTGTAAGCTTGGTAATCTCATCGAACTTACCTGCTGCAACAAGATCCTTCTTAACCATCCATGAACCACCGCAAGCGATAATCTTCTTGAAATCAAGGTATGATGTAAGGTTATCTGCGTTGATACCGCCTGTAGGCATGAACTTCATGTTAACATAAGGAGCTGACATAGCCTTGATCATAGCAAGTCCACCAGCCTGCTCTGCCGGGAAGAACTTAACAACTTCAAGACCAAGCTCTATAGCCTGCTCAACATCACTTGGGTTGGATGTACCAGGTGTTACAGGGATACCCTTGTCAACACAGTACTTAACAACCTTAGGATTAAGGCCAGGGCTTACGATAAACTTAGCTCCTGCCTCAACTGCTCTGTCAACCTGCTCTGTTGTGAGAACAGTACCGGCACCAACTAAAAGCTCAGGGTACTTAGTTGTCATAATCTTGATTACATCTGCTGCACATGCTGTACGGAATGTTACCTCTGCACATGGGATGCCACCCTCAACAAGTGCCTTTGCAAGAGGCTCAGCGTCCTTTGCATCATCAAGTGCTATAACAGGAACAATACCAATCTTACTAATCTCTTCTAATACTGCGTTCATTTTATCCTCATTTCTGTGCTGCCTTATATATTACCGCATGTATGTATGCAGCACTGACATGCATGCGGTTAATTCTCATAAAATAAAATACATATATTGTATTCCATATCTGATTTGATTATAAAAAAGCCTACTTTTTTTGTCAAGTTCTCTTATTAATACAAGTTAATACAGGCATATAATAAAGGAATATACCCATAAAGCCGACAATTACAGTGTAACTCCCTGCTTGAATATTGCCAAATCGTGGAAGCCGGCAAGCTCCGCTTTAACCCTCCTGCCTGATGCCACATCGAGAACAAGCTGGAATAACTCATCAGCAAGCTGCTCCATCGGAACATCATCTGTAACAAGACGTCCTGCATTAAAATCAATCCAGTTGCCCTTCTTGCCTGCAAGTCTTGAATTGGTCGCAATCTTGACTGTAGGTACAGGTGAAGCAAACGGAGTTCCACGCCCTGTTGTGAAAAGAACAATCTGTGCTCCTGCTGCAGCACATGCTGTTGAAGCGACAAGGTCATTTCCCGGTGCGCTTAAAAGATTAAGTCCCTTATTCTGTACTCTTTCTCCATAAGCAAGTACGCCCTTAACCAGTGATGAGCCTGACTTCTGCGTACAGCCAAGTGACTTATCCTCAAGAGTGGTTATACCGCCATCTTTGTTTCCCGGTGAAGGATTCTCATAAATCTCCTGACCGTTCTTTATGAAATACTCCTTAAAGTCATTGATAAGGCATACTGTCTTGTCAAACAGCTCTCTGTTGGCACATCTGTCCATAAGGATTGTTTCAGCACCGAACATCTCAGGAACCTCTGTAAGTATAGTTGTTCCACCCTTAGATACAAGCATATCCGAGAAAAGACCGACTGTAGGGTTGGCAGTAATTCCTGAAAGACCATCTGAACCACCGCACTTCATTCCTATTACAAGCTCCTTTGCGCTGACCTTCTCACGCTTGAAGGCAGCTGCATAGTTCATGAGTTCTTCCATAATCTCTGCGGCAGCCTCCTGCTCATCCTCAACATCCTGAACCTGTAGGAATTTCACTCTGTCCGGATTAACCTCTCCGATATAGTTTTTAAGAACCTCTATACGGCTGTTCTCACATCCGAGTCCAAGTACAAGAACCGCTCCCGCATTAGGATGATTGATGAGATCGGCAAGAACCGTTCTGGTGTTCTCCTGATCCTCTGTTGTCTGTGAGCATCCGTAAGGGTGTGTAAAGGCAACAACTTCATCTACACCTTCCGGCTTGTTAAGTCTTGCTGTTGCCTCAATAGCTCTTGCTATTGAATTGACACATCCGACTGTAGGGATAATCCACACCTCATTGCGGACACCCACCTTGCCGTTTTCTCTCATGTAGCCCTCAAAGTAAGCCTCATCTGTAGGTTCAACATCTTTATGGCCTTCCGGATTATAAGTATAATCAAGAAGTTCCCCAAGAGCTGTCCTGAGGTTGTGTGTATGAATCCATCCTCCAACCTCAACATCTGCCTGTGCATAACCGATTCTGAAGCCGTACTTTATAACAGCATCGCCCTTTTTAATCGGCTTTATAGCGAACTTATGTCCCTGAGGAACATCCTCAAGAGTTGTAACATCCGTTCCCGCAACATTCACTGTTGTGCCCTTGGCAATAGGCTTAAGGGCAACGGCAACATTATCATCTTTGTTAATCTTTATAAAATCCTGCATGGATTACCTCCGATTTATTATGGCTATTACTTTACAAGGTCATCAACAACAGCTCTCATTCCTCTGTTTCTTACATCATCAATGTAACCGGCAACAGTGTCAACAAGACCATCAATCTTAGATAAATCCTCACCGCCGAAGAACTTAGTATTGCTAAGGTATGCCTGTGCGAACTCCTTAGCAGGCTTAGCTGAGTTAGCAAGGAAGAAATCAAGCACAGCCTGATCATCACGGATAGCGTACTCATCATTTCCTCTTGTACCGATAAGGCATCTTCCTCCGTTAACCTCGCCCTCCTTCTGTGTTGAGTAGAAACACATTAAAGCTGCGATTGAGAATGTGAGGTACTTAGGAAGCTTGTTGAACTTCTTAACATAGCCTAAGAATGAAGGCATACATCTTGCCTCCCACTTAGAAACTGAGTTAAGTGAGATATCTAAAAGCTTATGCTTGATATATGGGTTCTGGAATCTTGCCGTAACCGCATCAGCGAACTCCTTGCACTCCTCTGCCGGAAGTGAAAGTGTAGGGATAATCTCATCTGAGAGAGTCTCCTCCATATACTCACGGATAACAGCGTCATCCATTGACTGCTTAACAAGATCATTGCCTGCAAGGTATGAAGCAAGTACGAAGGATGTGTGGGCGCCGTTGAGGATACGAACCTTTCTCTCCTTGTATGGGTGATGATCCTCTGTAAATACTACAGGAAGACCAGCCTTATCAAACGGAAGCTCCTTCTTAAGCTGCTCAAGCGGAAGATTCTTGTCTCCCTCAATTACCCAGAGACCGAAAATCTCAGCTGTATCAATGAGCTGATCCTCATAGCCGAACTCCCTGCAGAGAGCCTCTGCCTCATCTCTAGGATATCCAGGAACGATTCTGTCTACAAGTGTCGGGCAGAATGAACATGCTGTGTCAACCCAGTTCTTGAAATCATCACCTAAGTTCCAGAGCTCGATGAACTTAACGATACACTTCTTAAGCTCAATACCATTGTCTGCGATAAGCTCACAAGGAATCATGATAAGACCCTTATCTGCTGCTCCGTTAAAATGTTCATATCTCTCATATAAAAGCTTGGTAAGCTTGCCTGGGAATGTCTTAGGCGGCTTAGCGGCAAACCCGTCTGTCTCATCAAATACAATGCCTGCCTCTGTTGTATTAGATACAACAAATCTTAAGGAGTCAAGCTTAGCGTATGCATCATACTTATCGTAGTCCTCAATGGCTGCGACAGCATCTGTAACTGTTGTGATGATTCTTGTCTCCTTCTTAGGCTCACCGTCTACAATACCTCTTAACTGAAGTGTATACTGGCATTCCTGATCATGGAATCTGTCAAGATTACCGAACTCAATAGGCTTAACAATAACAACTCCACCGTTGAAATCTGTCTTCTCGTTCACAACATCGAACATGTAATCAACAAATGCACGAAGGAAATTACCCTCACCGAACTGCAGAACCTTAACCGGTCTGTCAACTGCCTTTGAAATCTTCTTGTTTAATCTTTCCATTATAATTCTCCTTAGATATAAATGATTGTTATCAGTTGCACAGCGCTTAATTCATATAATGAAGCATTATATAACCTGCCTCTTACATTTTCTTACATTCCTGTTCATTAAATGTAAGCGCTTTCATACTTCGATTATATGGTGAAATCACCAATAAGTCAATGAGATTTTTAAAAAAAATATTACTTTTTTCTATAATCTACTTGTTTTTAAAAAAATGACATTGTATAATAGCTCTATAAGTATGTAAGTACTTACATTATCCAGAAAGGAATTTAGACGCATGAATATTTATGATGTTTCCAAAAAAGCGGGAGTATCCATTGCAACTGTATCACGCGTCATCAATGGCAATACCAATGTCAGCGAAAAGACGAAGCAGAAGGTTCTCTCGGTTATGAAGGAAATCGGCTATACACCGAATGTATTCGCCAGGGGTCTCGGTCTTAACACCATGAAGACAATCGGCATCATGTGTACGGATTCCTCCGATGTGTATCTTGCCAACGCTGTATACTATCTTGAAAGAGAACTTCGTGCCAATGGCTATGATGCCATTCTTTGCTGTACCGGCAATGAGCTTTCCACGAAAAAGGATTATCTTGAGCTTCTTCTTTCAAAACGTGTTGACGCTGTAATACTTGTTGGTTCAAAGTTTCTTGAGACAAGGGCTGCAGACAATAAGTATATTATTGAAGCCGCCGAAAAGCTTCCAATTATGCTTGTAAACGGATATCTCGATGCACCTAATATTTACGGAACACTCTGCGATGATGAGAACGCAGTCTATGAAGTAACCGATTCCCTCATTAAAAATGGATGCAGTAATATTGTATATCTGTATACAAGCACCTCTCTTTCAGGTCAATGCAAGCTTGCCGGATTTAAAAAGGCTCATTTTGTACATAATATACCTATTAATAGTGAGCTTCTGCACCTATGCAACAAGAATATTTCCAACGCAAGAGATTATCTGACCCAGCTTAATGAACGCGGTATACATTTCGATGCCGTTGTTACCTCAGATGACTCACTTGCAGTAGGTGCTCTCAAGTTTGCACATTCCCATAAGCTTAAGGTTCCGGACGATTTAAGTATCGTTGGCTATAATAACACTATTATTGCCAGTTGTACGGACCCTGAGCTCACATCCATCGACAGCAAGGTAGAAGCTCTTTGCACAACTACCGTCAACACGCTCATGGGTGTTTTTAATGGGAATAATGTTCCATGCAAGACCAACATAACAGCCGATATAGTTAAGCGCGGCACTACAAAGTTTTAAATGTACCTATAATTTATGTACATAATCTGCACATACGCAGACATCACTACAATCAGGAGGTTTAATACTATGAAACAGTTTATGGACAAGGATTTCTTACTTTCCACAGACACAGCTAAAGCTTTATTTCACAATTACGCAGAGAATATGCCTATCTTAGACTATCACTGCCACATCAACCCTAAGGAAATTGCAGAGGATCGTAAGTTTGAGAATATCACACAGGTATGGCTCGGAGGCGACCACTATAAGTGGAGACAGATGCGTTCTAACGGTGTTGACGAATATTATATAACCGGCGGCGCTTCAGACAGAGAGAAGTTCCAGAAGTGGGCTGAGACACTCACTAAGGCTATCGGCAACCCACTCTATCACTGGAGCCATCTCGAGCTTCAGAGATACTTCGATTATCACGGCGTATTAAATGGCGATACAGCTGAGGAAGTATGGAACATCTGCAACGCCAAGCTTGCTGATGACTCTATGACTGTCCGCAACATCATCAAGAAGTCCGGTGTTACACTCATCTGCACAACAGATGATCCTGTTGATTCACTTGAGTACCACAAGCAGATAGCTGAAGATCCTACCTTTGACGTACAGGTACTTCCTGCATGGAGACCTGACAAGGCTATGAATATTGAGAAGCCTGATTACACCGAGTACCTTGCTAAGCTTTCCGAAGTCAGCGGCGTAGAGGTTAAGAGCTTCGAAGGACTTAAGGAAGCTCTTGTAAAGAGAATGGCATTCTTCGATTCAATGGGCTGCCGTGCTTCAGACCATGCTCTTGAGTATGTTATGTACAAGCCTGCTGCAGCAGAAGAGATTGAGGCTATATTTGCAAAGAGACTTGGCGGCGCTGCTCTCACAAAGGAAGAAGAGCTTAAGTTCAAGACGGCATTCATGACATTCGTAGGCAAGGAGTATAACAAGCTCGGATGGGCTATGCAGCTCCACTACGGTGCTAAGAGAGATAACAATGTATTCCGCTACAACCAGCTCGGACCTGATACCGGATATGATTGTATCAACACATACAGCTCTTCCGCTGAGATGGCTGATTTCCTCAACAGCATGAATGCTACAGATGAGCTTCCAAAGACCATCATCTACTCACTCAACCCGATTGACAACGCTGCTATCGGAACAGTACTCGGCTGCTTCCAGGATTCAACCGCTGTAGGCAAGATTCAGCAGGGTTCTGCATGGTGGTTTAACGATCACAAGGTAGGTATGACAGACCAGATGACATCCCTTGCTAACTTAGGTCTTCTCGGCAACTTCATCGGTATGCTCACAGACTCAAGAAGCTTCTTATCATACACAAGACATGAGTACTTCAGAAGAATCATGTGCGAGCTTCTCGGCAAGTGGGTTGAGAACGGTGAGTATCCTGCAGATATGAAGACTCTTGGCGGCATGGTAAGAGATATCTCTTACAACAACGCTGTAAGATACTTCGGCTTCAAGCTTGATACTGTTGAGAAATAAGTAAATAAGCCGTAGATAAATAAATGCATTGAAAAACACCATTTTGTGTGAATCGAGTTAATTCACATCAAAATGGTGTTTTATTATCATGTAATATCACATATACCCAGTATTATAATTCATTCTCCGTATCATACGGCTTCACTGATTCGCATATCTTCTTAAATTTATCGAACTCACGCAAAAAAACATCTACCACATCCGGTGCAAACTGTCTTCCACGCTGTGCAGCAATCTCTTCCTTCACTTTTTCAAGAGACCACGCTTCCTTATATGGTCTTCTTGACACCAGCGCATCAAAAACATCCGCCAAAGCAACGCACCTTGCTGCCGGATGAATCTCTTCACCCTTCATACCATGGTACCCTGTTCCATCCCATCGTTCATGGTGTTGATATGCAATAATCGCGCCAAGCTGCATTAATTCTCCCGGCGAATTTTCAAGCATCTTCTTTCCATAGTCAGTGTGCTTTTTGACAATCTCGAACTCCTCCGGTGTGAGCTTTCCCGGCTTCTCAAGAATTTCCAGCGGAACTATAATTTTCCCGACATCATGCATCTTAGATGCCTGCGAAACCTTCCAGCTCTCCTCATCAGACATTCCAAGACCCTTGCATATTATATCCGTATACAGTGCAACCCTCTTTACATGTGTTCCTGTATGCTCCGACTGTGATTCAATAATCTCCGACAAAGAAGTGAGAGTATTTTCCTGATCCGCATAGAGCTCCTTATTCTTCAGAATCACTCTGCCCACAAGTGCCTGCATTCTGTCAGCTATGAAATATGCTGCCACTATAAATGCAAGCATTTCAATAATCCTTGGCAGGATTCCATATAATATCGTTCCCTTCAATGTAACAAGAGGCTCATCAGGAACAACGCCAAGCTTATATGCAGCAATGTGCGAACCTACAAGCATCAGTACTGTCAGGGTCGAAACATAAGTAACATACCTTTTTCCGCTGTATAGACATGAAATTACCAACGGAAATGACAGCATAAGTATTACATGATATGACAATATTGCATATTGTATTCCTGCCAGTAAAACCAGCAGAAACAGAATCACATATCTGATCCATCCATTATGTATACCGGCCATATTATAAATAATTGTAGGAATCAGATATATTGCTATTGACGATATAACAGCAATAATGAGCATCTTCATGTCAATTATAAATATACCAAGTATGTTCAGCAAGCCAACTATAACCATGAATGTGATATTGATTCTGCACACTGTCGCAACTCGTCTGTCAGCCATCTCATCATACTCTTTTATTATCGCTTCAGAATAATCCATACACATCACCTTCGAAAAACGTAAAAATCAGAAATCAGCCCCATTAAAATCCTAGTTTTTTAAACAAATCTGCCATGCTTGTACCGGCAGTTACATTGCTTACATACTCAACCGGCTCCTCATCAACTTCTTTATCGATAGCCTCATTTATATCCTTCATCGAAAGACTTACCTTGCCGTTCTCTATCCTGGTAATCTTTACAGTTACTTCCTGTCCCTCCTTAAGCGCGTACTTAGGATGTACAAGCTTCTTAGGATATGGTATCTGTGAAATATGTACAAGTCCACTTACTCCATCTCCTATATCAACAAATGCGCCATAGTCCTTAAGGCTCTCAACCTTACCGTTCACAATCGAGCCAACGGACAAACGGTTAACCTGCTCACTTCTCTGCTCATCAAGCTTCTCCTGCAGAATCTCACGGCAGGAAAGAACAAGCTTCCCATTTTCTTCATCAACAGTTATAACTACCGCATCAACCGTCTGTCCAACATATTCTGCCGGATTTTCCACATAATGAAGTGCAAGCTTAGAAGCCGGAATAAAGGCTCGAATTCCCTCAAGATAGCAGACAACTCCCGCATTGACTGCCTCTGCTATCTTAACGCTTACTCTCTTTCCTTCCGCCTTCCACTCACGGAACTTCTCCCATGCTGTCTCATGGCTTTCCTGCTTCTTCGAGAGAACAATATTGCCGGCACCATCATCCGTAGAAACGACTGCTGCCGTCACCTCATCGCCAACCTTAACTTCCTCCTCTATTGAGAAATCCGGATTATCCGAGAACTCGTCGACCGCAATAAAACCGGGTGCATAATAATTAAGGTCAATAACCGCTCCATTCTCGTCAACGGATATTACGGTTCCCTTCACTATATCGCCAACTCTGAACTTCTTAAATGAAGCTTCATATAAATCCTTGTAATCTTCCATGCTTTCCATAATCGGTTTACCTGCTTTCTCTTTTCAATATTTGATATAATATTTTTATGATGTTTTGGTCAAAACCTGCTCTATAAACTTAACCATGTATAACGTATTATATTTATGCATATCACGGCTTTTGGAGCAGCTCAGATGTCCTTAGAACATCTTGCCTTAAACATTTATTCTCTTCCATCCCAGCAATATGTACACAGCTGCTCATGAGGAAGTCCCGTTGCATCCAGCATATCATCAAGCCTGTTAAACCTTAGGGATGTAAAATTAAGCTCTCTTCTAATCTCCTCAACCATTCTCTCATACTTTTCCGATTCAGGATCAGCATATTCCTTAAGCACCTCGTCCGTCACATTTCCATTTTCAAGCCGCTCAATAACTCTCCTTGTTATCAAATCCATCTCCGATGACGAACGCGAAAAGTTGAGATACTTGCAGCCATAAAGAAGAGGTGGACATGCAGGTCTTATATGTACCTCTTTCGCCCCACTCTGGTAAAGAAACTCCGTTGTCTCACGAAGCTGTGTTCCGCGCACAATCGAATCGTCAATGAGCAGAAGACTCTTATCCTTTATGAGATCATCAACCGCGAGAAGCTTCATTTTGGCAATGAGATTTCTCTTACTCTGGATAGTCGGCATAAATGATCTCGGCCATGTCGGTGTATACTTGATAAATGGTCTTGAAAACGGTATTCCCGATGCATTCGCATAGCCCACAGCATGCGCCGTACCTGAATCAGGCACTCCTGCCACGATATCCGGCTTAACATTATCGCGCATGGCCATTTTCGCACCACAGTTATAGCGCATCTGCTCTACACTAATTCCCTCATACGAGCTTGCCGGGTAGCCATAGTAAACCCATAGAAATGTACATATCTTCATCTCCTTGTTAGGGTGTGCAAGTGTAACACAGTTTTTCTCCGTGATGACAACTATTTCACCGGGTCCTAATTCCCTGTAATCGTTATATCCCAGATTCTTATATGCAAAGCTCTCAAACGAAGCGCAGAAGCCATCCTCCTTGCGTCCTATTACAACCGGAGTTCTGCCGAATCTGTCACGCGCTGCGTAAATTCCGGCCTGATTCATAAGAAGAATAGACATGGAACCATCTATTGACTCCTGTGCATATCTAATACCCTCGATAAGATTCTCCTTCTGATTTATAAGTGCCGCCACAAGCTCTGTAGCATTAATCTCGCCACCGCTCATCTCTAAGAAATGTGTATGCCCTTCATCAAAAAGCTTCTGCACAAGCTCATCATTGTTGTTAATCTTTCCAACGGTAGTTATGGCATAAGTTCCATGGTGTGAGCGGATGATAAGCGGCTGCGGCTCATAATCAGAAATACAGCCAATGCCATAAATACCCTTCATATCATTGACATCCTTGTCGAACTTAGTCCTGAAAGGTGCATTCTCAATATTATGGATAGCCCTGTCGAAGCCATCCTTTCCGTATACCGCCATACCTCCTCGCCTTGTTCCAAGATGTGAATGATAGTCAATACCGAAAAATAAATCAAAAACACAATCGTGCTGTGATGTTACACCAAAAAATCCGCCCATTATATTCGTCTCCTTAAATGTAGATTCTTAGATATCTAAACGAAAATATCGCATACAGCTAAACTAATTGCTTCGTTGCCTAACAGCCATATATTCGCATATAATATTATTATCATGTTTTATAAAATCTGTGTTAATAGCCTACTTTCCATATACATTAAGCAGAAATCCCGGCTTTTTTCCAAGCTCGTCCGGATATACAAGATATTTAAAGCCAGCCAGCTTTTCATATTCCGCCACATCAGTTCTTGTAAGCTGTGGCTTAAGCTTCTCCGCCTCCTCGTCATCATGTATGTAATCTACACAGCCAAATACTCTCCCTGCCTTAATTGCTGCATATATATTCTCCTCTCCCCCGAGAATATATGTATATCCGCTGCTACCTGCAACCGTAAACTTTTCTTCTGCGCAGAGTGCCTCGCTCTTGCCAAGCTCTGATACCTTGCTATTAAACAATTCCTTATCAAAATCTGCAAAGTTCTTGACCGGATAGAAGGTTCTGATATTAAGCTCAAGTCTTGAATGGAATTTCTTTACTTTATATTCAGCAAAATTTCTCATAATCTCCCTTGCAATCTGCTCCGGTGAAGCATATGTACTCTCAATTATAAGGTCATAATTATTTCTATCATAGTAATCAATATTATATAATTCCTTAAATCGTTCCCTCTCAAGGTCTGCTCTCTGCTTAAGTCCATCCATGGTTGCATTGATGTCCGTATACTCCTCAGCTTCTCTCGCACCACCGGCAAAGGTTCTGCGTGCAGCCTCATAGCTGTCTGTGAGAAGGAATACCTTGAAACTATATGGTGCAAAGTGCCATGCAAGTCGTGAATCAAAGAGTATATTGTCCTCTTCTCTTCCTATCTTAGCTGTACGATTATCAATCAAATCATCAATTGTGCGGTCTGCCTTGGCAAGTTCATTAAGCTCAAGCACAGAGATACCTTTTTCCCTTGCAATATCTCTGAAAAGACCTCCGCCTGTTATAATCTTGAAGCCATATTTCTCAAGCTCCTTACACACGCTGCTCTTTCCTCCGCCAAGGTTTCCTGTAATTGTGATGTTCATTACGTTTTCCTCATTTCTTCATGTTTTTTCTATTTGTTATTTTACAACCAAATCATTCAATATGCAATTACATACAGATGTAAATCACATACTATGCTACAGTCCTTATTTTAACGTCCAATCATCCATATCGAAATTGATAATATCCCATACAAGACTGTCATAATTGGTTCCCGGTATAATCCTGTGTTTCCTGTCTCCCACATATTTTAAATTATCCATCGGAACTTCTTTATCCGATATTCTAATGAACCCCTTAATCACTCCATCCGGATATACATATATATCCTTGATAAGCGCATCATCCGTCCGGACAGAATGTCCACATCTTATATGAACTGCATCCTGCTCATACGCTATCTGCGTAAGCCAGTTACCTGTATGCTCATAATATCTCACGATTCTGCCTTTTGAATCATAATCATGCTCAACTAAAATATTATAGCCTGACAAATCGCTGAACACACCATGCTGACAGATTCCATTTGAATTATAGTAAAAATAAGTAGCATAACGTTCGTCATTGTCATTACCGTCAATGCACATCTCAATTGCAGTAACATCTGAAATATCAAAAAGAAACCTTACAGTTTCCAATGGATTGGGACGATTTAAGGCTCTGGCATATCTCCGGCCTTTATCATCCTCTTCATATTTCACAGGTATTCCCAACACAAAGCTCTGCTTTAATCCATTGACCACCATATCACCAGTAAAGAAACTGATTCTCCCATTGATAAAGAGATATCCTTCTTCACTAATCTGTGCATTAACGATTGAATCCGCAATCCCGCTATCACCAACTACCGACATACAATCCCCTCCTTCAAGTCTATGAAATCAATTATAACCCAGACAGAACGAATACACAAGTTTTATGTCACACTATCCGGTAAACTGCTTAAATAAAATATCCGGAATTTGATTATTGCACAGTATCCAGTCCCTTGAAAAGCTTAACACAAAAAGAGTCCACCAACCCGTTATTTCACCGGGTTAGCGGACTCTTCTAAATCTGCCTGAACAGAAATTTACATATTCATCTGTTTTGCAAACTTTCATTTGACAAATCTATAGAATCCCTGTGGTTTCTAGCATAATTCATTTGACACTATACACATTTACTCAAATCATTACGTAAGAAATTTCTATACGTTCTGTGAGGTTTTAAATTACTCATCTTTATTTTGCGTAAAATCTTTTAGATTGAGTATGCTTGTTCCGAAACTCTCAACATCCTTTTCCATACGCTCTTTTAAAACGTGGTTGTATACATTCATTGTAGTATTGAAGTTAACATGTCCCATCAACCGCTGTACTACTTTAGGTGTCATTCCCTTTTCAAAACATATACTACAAAAAGTATGTCTTAAAGCATGTGGGTTGATTACCTCTATCTGCTGTCCACCATTATACGTCTGCTGCACATTAATGTCCATAGAAATCTTACGTAATTCTTTTTCAACAAGATGTCTAATTACAGGCGAACCAAGGGATGCTGTAAAAACAAGATTACTAAATTCATCTTGACTTCTCCAACGGTTACCCAGCTTTTCCTTCAGTGCATCCTGCTTCACTTTCCATGCTTTCAGCATCTCCTCACACTCACCCATAAACGGTATAACTCTATTCGAAGTTACCGTTTTAGGCTCCGTTAAAACCATTACCTTTTGTCCATTATAATACTGACAGTTGAGAGACGTCCGGACTGTAATGCCCTTATTCACCCAGTCTACATCACACCATTGTAAACCACCTACCTCCCCTACACGTAGACCCGTACATAACATTACATAAAACATCTCTTTATAAAAATTATGTTCTATTACTTCAAGAAATAAACTTAATTCCCACATGGACAAATATCTCTCCTTACCAGATGCTTGTCCAGACATCCAAGGTAACCTTACATCAAAAGCCGGATTACTACTAACAATACCATTATTTCTAGCAGACTCCAAACTTTCTTTAAGTAACCCTACTGCAGTACTTACTGTTTTTCTTGTCTTTCCGGATGTAGCAGCAGCATTAACTGCATCCTGCACCTGGTAGTTCTTCAAATCTGATAATTTTACATTCCCAATAGAGTCTCTAAAAAATGTATTGTATCTGCTTACCGTAGGATACACACTCGTGAATTTTAATGAAGGCTCTTTGTAACGCTTAAACCACTCATCAAACCATTCATTTAATGTTAACGACGTTAACTCCTTGGCCATTCCGGTTTTAGCAAAACGTTTAGCTTCTTCAAACCTTACGACCAGATTATTAAGGTTTAGATCATATAAATCTATTTTCTGACCATTGACTACAGCTCTTGCTTCGTATCGTTTGTCAGGTCTTTGAGACAAACCCTTACCGATTTCTCTACCCTTTAAATCTTTTCCCATCAGACCCTCCCACTAATAGAATCAATCCAATCGTCAAGAAGTGTTTTGTTAGCATAGAGTCTGTTTCCAATACGGACTCTGAATGTACACTGTTCGTTCTTCAGTAATGCCCTGGCTTCTGTTTCTCCTATTGCCAGATACACACTCATCTCTTTCAACGTAATAAGCTTTCTTCCTAATTCTTCTGCCATTTAATCACGCTCCTAACTGTAACCATATAAAATTTTCAAGGTGCAAAAATATCTCTACACCTATGTAGGACAAAAACCAAGCATCTTTACACCACCTTTCACAAAAAAATTATGATTTATATTAAACTTTGTGTTGTTTTATCAACACAAAATAAATCATCACAATACAAAAGGGCTGACAATCGCCAGCCCTCAAGCATTTAATGTGTACCAGTGATACTTAAATCATCCTTGGAAGTCTTTGTACTATCATATATAGCCACAATCGGATCTTTGATGTACTCACCATCACTTTCTTTTGGTGGTTCATACACCTTGTATTCATCAGAGATTTTTATTCCTTTCTTTCCTGAAGAATCAGTATCTGCAAAATTAATTGTAGAGCCATCATACTGTAAAGTCCAAACCGTACCCCTCACACGTATGTTTAACGCACATACAATAACCATATTCTGCTTCTGTATACTCTTGATATTCACATCCGTACACGGTAACCCTGCTTCCACGAATACAGCACTTGATGGCAGACCCGTTTCAAAGAACCATCGCTGTGACTGTCTCTGATACTTTTCTTCTGGTATTACCACATCCTTATACGGAACACCATAAGTATTAGAACTTCCTATACTTACAGTATTAACATCATAAAGCACTATCTTATTTGCTGTACCGATATAATCAGTTACAACATCCCACGGTCTTCTTGACTGTATAAGCTTATTAGCCAGGTTAGACCCATCGTTGATAGAATTCTCCACCAGACTAAATGCACGCCTGTTCACGAGGAAGCTTGACGTGCTCTTAAGTTTGACCTCATCCACCCAGTTTATATTGTAGACTACATCACTCTTGAAATTAGGGTCATCAAAATCCACAACCTTAACGTACTCCGATTGACCAGTCGACGCATAAACATCAAGAGGCGTGTACTTTCCTGTATCAAGGTCCAGAGCCCAATACCTTGGAGTTATTACCATTTTATTTGTACCATTGTAATCTATATAATTACCATTAGAGTCGAAATTTACCCCATAATAATTACCAACGGTCTCAACGTCCATATAAAGCTTATAACCCGGTCGTAGTAACTGCTCTTTTACGGATTCAGTGTTATTATCAGCAGGAGTTAATGGTAATGACGTCCACAACAAACCATTTTTACCGGTTACCTCATAAGTACTACGATAGCGGTTGTTACCATCTATAGCAGTATTTTTCAAAACATCCTTGGTATCTACTGCTATTGCCCTTACAGACCCCTCATCTACACTCGGCACAACATTCTGTACCAGTTCATTGCCTACTGTCGAATTCTTAAAGAAATTAGCAAACCTGAAATCCCCGGTGTCCGTTAATGTTAAAGCACCTATAGAACCAACAACATCAATCCTGTGTTGTGAGTAACAGTCTTGTGCTCTTGAAACAAGATTGGTGTTCTGATTATTAGTCTGCCTTAATAAAGTCTCCTCTTCATTGATAGCCGAAACAAAGAATTCAACTGTTACTTTCTTACCCTCATTATTCTCTTCCAAACAATGGAACGTGTAAGTGTTAACAGCATCATTAACCTTTCCATCATTGTTAGGCATAAACTTCAACAGTATCCATGTACCCGCCGTATAAATATTACCATCAGGGGCTTTAACATCAAATGGGAATTTGACATACTGCTCTCTGACATACTTTCTTGTATCCATAACAGCATTCGAGTCTGTACTCCAGCCTCCACCCAAGGTATTCGTATCACAATTAAGCAGACCACGCTGCCCATTACCGAAAATACGCCCTTCGTAACTGAACCTTATGTCAAAATCTCCATCCAGGTTGATAAATACATTTGTCTTGTCAACATTTGTACCATAATCAACCTTGGTGTCTACTTCTTTTGATTTCCAGCATCTTGAATCACCATAGGCGTAATGATTATATGTGTCGTTAACATCCCAAGCCTGTCCAAGAGAATAATGATGTGGGTTTGTACAAGTAAGTACCTTTTTAGTAGTCTTACTACATTCATCTGTATGCACATGAACATTCAAATCATGCGTACAGCCATTTGAATAACAAACATCAGTATGCATATGAGCATTAACAACTCCAGTACATCCATTTACCTCCTGTATAACCGTATAACAGTCCTCAGTATGCGGTGTAGGTGTAGTCTTCTTATCAGCATTCTTCCACTTCTTATACAGCGGTCCCTGTGTATAATCCCACTTCTTCGTAGTATAGGATGTACCATAAGGATATACCGTTGCTGTCATCTTCGCACCAGAAGTATGATTACCGGCAGTATAATACACAGTTTGCGTCCCGTCCTTAAGAGCTGGTGATATACCATCCATAGGATGCTGCAATAATGCCCTTGACGAACCTGCTGTAGATGAGTTTGTCAAACTCACAGGAAACTTATACATCAACTCCTTACCGACTGACAAAGTACAGGACGTTAAGTTGTTTCCTTTCATAGCAGCAGCATCAGCAGATGTTACATTCTTATTAACTGACTGCAATGACACAATATACCCATATTCTCGTAGTATCTGTGAACCACCTCCACCACCTCCAGAGGGTACTGTTCCACCAACTTCTACCGATGTACCACCACCCGGATTGCTCTCGCCCTCCGCATAAACAATCACCGGGATAGAACATACGAGAATCATCATAAGTGAAATAATAAGATATCTTATTCTTTTCATTTATTTTCCTCCATATTAAATTTTTCTTTTATTGAGGTGTGGCTACATAACTACCACACCTCATGTACTCATTCACATATTTTTCCAAATAGCTATAAACTTTCCCTATTCTTCTCCGATAGTAAAAAGAATTATCAAAAGTCAATTAAAAAGCCTATTTTATTATAGAACGGAGGTGTAATATGAATAAAGATTTTTCAGCTATGACCGTCCCAGAGCTTGAACAACATCTTATAAAACTTTGGGATAAGGCAGATAGACTTCCCAGCGGTTCACCCGAATACAATACAATTGTCGATGAAGTATTGGAAATCCACAATTATGCTTGTGTGAACTCAATTCAATTCCCAGTTGAAATAGCTGCTAGATTTTAGTAGTCTGCTAACATTCGCTCCCTAGGTAAGGAGCGAATGTTTTTCTTTTATGTGAATGAGATTTATGCTAACCCTTTTTAGAGTAAACACCTAATGAATATCAAAACCTTGAGTTTTTAATTTCGATTTACATTCTGTTGTTAAACTTCCACAACCATCGAACATACCATGCGTATCACTCATATACTTAACAAGAGATGTGTTGAAGTTAGGTATGTCTAGTGTAGTTAAGCTTTCACAGTCATAGAACATACAAGACGTATCCTCAACCTTTGGTGTGTCAAAATGAGACAGGTCTAGTGTAGTTAAACTTACACATCCCTCCTAAATATTAAATTTTTGTATAATAAAAAGACGCGTATAAACTCAGCTATACACGCCTTTCTATTATAGGAAACCCTTCTTTGAATACAACTTCTCTACCTTATACATATAATCCTCCTGTTAAAAATTGAAAAAATGAACTCCATCTTTACTTCTTAAAAAATCCATGATTTTCTTCTCATCAGTTTCGTAGAATCTCGCAGAGCATTCTACCATCTTTACTCCATTTATTTTTCTTTCATCCCCAAAGAGAACTCTTTTTGCACCTAATGCAAGTAAAGTTCTTTTAAGTTCATCTTTATCAACGTTTAATTCAATGTAAAACTTCCAGCTCATTGTCATACTCTCCATCTTAATCTTTACAATTTAGTGGGTATATACATCTAAATATGTAACCCGCATTAAATCTAAACGCCCAGTTCTACACTCTTATTCCAAAATTTCTGTATATTAGGCAAACATCCAATCATCCGCTATATCCCTCACTTCAGTACCTTCTACGTTCCCATCCTTGTCATAATCAGTAGTGTAGATCTTACTGTCAACGAATTCTGAATAAGACTTAACACTGCCGTTCTCTCTGTAGCTTGTCTTATGTAATATATCGACCTGATTAGGGTGTGGGATTGTGCGTGTACATAAATGATTGTTGCGGAACACCTGACGTTCTACAACCTGCCCACTCTCCAAACAAGTGTCGATCATTCTTAACTCACCCGTTCCCTCAACACGATGTTCAACGTGGTACATCCCTCTGCTCCCGTAAGCCTTCTTCTCCATACGTAAATTCTCTGTGTTACTCATAGTAAAAACCTCCTGCGTTTTAAAATATTTTTGTTTTGAAGCATGTCTTCACTTATATAAGACACAACTTCTATTTTTGTATAATAAAAAGACGTATGTAATTACTACATACGCCTTCCTACTACCTCAGCAGCTATTTAATTACCCTGGCACTTAGCAATATGCTCTTCTCTGGATCTACAAGCACCCTTACCATCACCGTAAACATCCCAGTCATGGAAACCATATAAAGTCTCCCCATTCCATCTATTGTCGTCATTCCAGCGAACACACTCCTCACCATAGAGGTCTATTAAATGATAATAGAATTCGGATGCAAGAGCATTGTACTCAGTATTATCAATGATTGTGTTACCATCATACTTCCAAGCAAATCCACTACTACCCTTACCAGTTTCACCGTGTTCAAGCAACGAAGTACCATCAAAGATTGAGGAATCACAATATTCCCAATCAGCAGACTGTGTAATAGAACCATCAGCATTCTTATAAGCATAATGTTTCTTTACACTGATATAACCATTTAATCCTTCTGTTACAACATTATAATAAGTCTTATTCCAAACCTGCTCATATGCCATAAGGTCTTCATTGACCTTGTCTTCTTCACTCATAGAATTACGAGCAGCCTCATATGGTTCCTCAACATACTTTTTATAAACCTGCTCCCAATCCGCACCGTTATGCTCCGGAAGCCAATAGTCATAACCCTCGTCTACATTGTATTTATACCAAGTAACACCGTCTCGTACTTCCTGGTCTGTTATCCATATGCTATCTGGCTCCGGACAAACCAAATTAAGATCTATATCATATGTAAAAGGTGATGTTATTTTATCACCAGAAAAGTAGTCAGGTTCTACTATACCCATACAACTAGCTGAACCAGCGTTGGCATCCATATCCTCATCACCATAACCCTGGTCTGGCTCAGGTACTAATACAGTATGTCCCTTATACTGTGCTGTTGTATAGAATAGTGAAGAATCATTACTTACCCACTTATGCTTTGACACTGCATCCTTCCAAGCTGACAGTGGTGCTCCCTCATCAAGAAGAAAGTACTCGACACCATCCTCGTCCACAACGTGCCCATACTCCTCACAGATCCCGTCATACCCAGCATCCTGTGTTGTAGTCTCAATAGCAAATGTAGTCTCTGGGATTGTAGGTTCGGGTGTTGCTAGAGCAGAGGTTGAAGTCTCCTGCTCGGCTGAAGCTACGGTAGAGCTTGTCTCCGTTTCCTGATTAGAGCTTGTTTCAGTTTCCCGCTCAGTGGAAGTTGAGACTTCCTGTTCTACTGCAGAACTTGTTTCCGGTACAGTAGTCGGATTAACACCTGTGCTACTGTTACATCCAGTCAACATAAGTATTGTAGCAGTCAATATCACTGCCTTCGTAATTGTTTTCTTTTTCATAATATATTTTTTCCTCCTCATTATTTATGATGTTTCAATTTTATCAAGAATATCACCTGCTGTTACTGGTTCACCTGAGTTGTTACCCTTTATATATGATATTTCCACATCCTCAATTAAATCTATGTATGAAGTAAAAACCTCATTTAAATACTTCATATCAAACTCAAAGACAAGACTTTCAGCATACCTCTGGTATTGCTCTATAAGCAACTTATACTGTTCACGTATAATATCCTTAACGTGTATTTTAGACATACTAAAATCTTTCACATCTGGCTCATAGAAAGCTGGTAATTGTGTTAATAATTTAAGCGATTCTTCCTGCTTTATAGAAAACTTATTTAACAGTACTGAACCTTGGAATCTATCTGGAACAATTACGCTCATAACAGCTTTACAGAATTTCTCAAATGTTTTACACTTTAAGGGTAAGTTATGTTTTGCAACTTTAGTATCTAAATATTTCTCCCGGTTTACTACTATACTCTTTTCTACACATTCATCACCAAATCCATGTATAGCGAAATATTCTATACATGGTATAGGGATTATATAAATATTTACCATCCTCCGATATACAATGTGTTGCATAAGTCGTAAGTACGTAGACATTGTTTTTATATTGTCTGGTACAACGTCAACGTATAACAACGTGTCATCATCCAATGTGTTTACAACATCTTTGAGTAGCTCAGAGCCATTTGAGAATAATACACTATTATTGTTATTCACATAACACCTACATAACATCTCAGATAAGACAATAACTTTTTCCTTATCTATAAAAGTTTCTCCGTCTTTTCCTCTAATTACTATGTACCGACTATCTTCAAACAGTAATGACTTCATACTAACGCAATCACCTCACTATCAAGTATAACCTGTGCCGGTCTTGGTACAACTTTACAATAAGCAAAATAGCATTTTAAGTCCAACAGAATTATCATATCCTTGGAATAACGTACGCACTTATCATACAATTCCTGAGTACAGTACATATCAAATCTATCAAACATGACAATTTTATACTTACCGGAAAATGCTTCAGTGATATTTGCATCCAATATACCCTTTACTTCATTGTAGGTAACACTAAATGCACCATCTAATGCTGATAAAAGCTTAGCTAAATAAGTCTTACCAGATGCTGATTCATTATTCAAGACATATAACCCATTAGAGTTTAACCGTATATACAGCTTTCGACTACTCATCTGTTTTTCTATATGCATAGCTTATCCTCCAACTCATCTATACTCCCAACACTCTGCCCATCAACTAATATATTACTCACATCCACGATACTGTTAATCTTAAAATCAAATGTAGGCTTCAAATAAACATTACCATCTAAAGTACTAAACAAGTAATTAATAGCGTTTTCACCCATTTCACAACCATTAAAAACATCGTCTGAACTTGTGATATTTATTAAAGTTTTAGTTCCTGTACTAACACAGTCACTATACAACGTAACACCAAATCTGTCTGTAAATGTGGTCTTATCACGCCAACTTCCATGTTCAATATACTTAAGTATAGGCTCTACAACCTTTCGACTATAAAACCCTAATGCCTCAAAGTATTTTTCATTATCATTTATAAACTTCTTTTCCTTTGGAATTAATTCAATAGATGTAAAGATGTTTAACATGTATATACCTTTTCCCTCCTTCATAATCTTAATAAAGGTTACCTACATAATCCTCAGTACTATCTATCCTGATACATATCAACTTCTCTATAATCAAAGTATATATCTCAACACCCTCTAATAATATCAAATTAACTATAGACATGTACAACACCCTCTTTCCTGCTTAGGACACAATCTACAGGGTAACACTCAGAAATATATTTTAAACTTTTTACATCAAGCAACACTATATTGCTCTCCGACAACTCAGTCAACTTCTGCACCAACTCCTCTGTCTGGTACAGATCAAATCGATCACATATAATAACGCCGTTATCTATCTTTTTTAGATTACAGTCATTGTAAGTGATACACTGTATATTCCTATAGCTTAATGTCAGACTGCATAATAACTTATATAAATAAGTTTTACCGGCACCCCCAGTGCACGGTAATCTGTACAACCCATTTGTTAGATCAATATCAATGTTTATCGCATTTGTCGTAAAATGCATATTTAACAGCCTCCTAACCAAGCATCATAGAAAGAATCATATCTTACCCCATCAACACAAACCTGTGGACCATCCACAATGTTTGGTAAATGTGTAGGGATGTTCGGTAAATAGATATTCCCATGTCCCAACAGGCAGAGGAAATGGTACCCCGTTGTACCCCAATTCCACACCATTTACGATAAAATCTGTCTGTTCTACACCCAATAAGATTTTCGATGTCGTAGACAACCAATCAACAGAACATTTACACCTGAAGCGGTCAAGATAATAAAATGCATCTATAACTTCCCCCTGTTCTATGATTCTAATAACTTCTCTATCCATCTCAGAATATGTCAATTTTAAATAAGCCAATAGTTTTTCGGGATCTTGAACAAAGCTTAAATTACTGGGTATACTATCTTTTCTTGTATAAATATTCAGCATAATTCTATCCCTCCTTATAATTATGTTTCAATCTTGTCCAAAATACCGTCTGCTATCTCACCAGAATCTAACTCAGTACATTCTCTCAAGTCTGTGTTCTTAATATTAGGGTTTACACCGTAAAACATCTCTTTGTACCTATTTAATGTGTATAACAGGTAAGTTTTAGCAACACTGTCCTTTGGATATTTTTCTTCTAATAACGAATATAGTTTCCCATAATCAACGACTACTTTTTTCCCATTGTATACATTCTTTATTGCATTATATTGTAGCTCGAAACTACCTGATATCGTGGCAGCACTTATTCGCTGCTCTTTCTCTTCAATATCCAAGTAGGGTGGTGTTATCATGTAATTCTGCATTAAACCCTGACCATTATCGAAAATAGGAGACACTCGGTACTTATTGTCAGCTCCGAATATCAACCCTAAATTTTTAGAATGTCTATCAGGATTCCTGATTAACATATCCAAGGTAAGTATCTGATACAGATATTCAGTACAGTCTACCCCTGTTACATCCCTTACAAAGTCAAGTAAAAATCTCAAACGCTCTTCAACAGTGGGCATGGAATAGATTACACTCCCCAAGTCACCTAATCGCATTGACCTGTACAGAGATGCAAATGTTACAAACTGCTCGCCGGGATTCAGAAAAGACCTGCTTCTACAACCACATACTCCATTAATAGTACATCTCTCATACACTACAAAGTCTGAAATGTTACTGCAACATAAAACATCGGATACAAGCGCTTCTGCCAAACCTTCGTGCCCCATTCTATCAAGCTTATACCAGTAACCGTCTTTATAGTACTTAGGCTGTGTACCCAAACTATCAGACTGACTCAAAACGGTATATCCCTTGCTAATGTTATACTCTTCCATTAGACACATCCTTCCAGCTTAAATCTTCACCTGGAAATTTGATCCAAGTAAAATCGTCCCAAATTCTACCATGAGTTATATGTACAATCTTCCATGGGTCATAAATATCAAGTCCCATAGCCGCTAAGATTTCATCCTTATCCCCACGTCCACGTTCGAAGCACCGACTCTCAATAAAACTATTAATGTTTTCCAAGGTAACCTTTAGGTCTGAACACCCGAACGGCTGAATTCCCGGAATTAAAGCGTACCTTTTCACACTGACCTGCCCATTAACCACTTCAACATCAGCAAGTAACGTGTCCTTATTATAGACTTGAAACTTTGTATCCATCTTAGACCACTCCTTGTCCTTTAAAGTTCTTAGACGTCTTTCGTACAATAGAATGTCACCGTATCTAACAAGCTTCGCGGTACATTCTGTAAGTCAGGCAGGTCCTTACCACATACTCTTACTGTACCATTGGACACTCTGTCAATTACTTCCAGCGCACCCTCATTTATCCTATAATCTATACATTTCATTCCCTCAACTATATACTGAATACTTCTTAAGTATAACTCAATAATAATCTTATTAATGAAAAGCACACATGTACGTAAAGCTACCTTACAATCTTCTATAGATTCCTCATCTGCAAAAAATGATGAATCACCTGGATACCGAGTGCTCCAATAATATCCGTCAATTACAACCAGATTTCTGTACACATCTCTTGGTATTTCAATATCTAAACTACTATGAAGCTCTCTCATCAACTTACCTAGTGAATGTGTTGTCAGAATTCTCTTCTTATTATACTCATCTTCCTCTGTTTTTGCGCCAATATAACTCTCTATCACAAATTTAAAATATTTCTCACAGCAATTCTGTGTGGTAGATGTAATGTAGTTAGCTATATCACCTCTCTCAAACGCAATCTCTAACCATTTCCTATCATTATCTGCAAAATCATAATATGTTAAATTAGTTTTTTGTTTTGTCAAGTATGCTCACCCCTTCCCTTCTTATAATTCTTATATACGTATCATCTCGTTCCAGATAGTCTTCCTTTGTTACAAAATGTACATCAACATCTGCGATATCCCAAGTGTCCGGCATGCACATACCTCTTAACCTAGGCGCTTTAAAATCTATTTCATTCACGACAACCAATAGGTCCACATCACTAGAGAACCGCCACTCACCTGTAGCACAAGAGCCATAGAGTATGATATCTAAAAGATTATCTCCTAATTCACGTATTAAGATATCTTCTGCAAAATCAATTGCGCCTAAATGTCTCGTGTCCAAGTCCAATGTTTGCAACATATCAATAACCTCCCAGAGATATTTAACATCTATTTATCGTATCCGCCTAAAATCTTAACCAAAACACTGTCTGCTGTTTATGTATTATTGATTACAGTGCCAATCTCCACCCCGTACTCAAACATCTATCGTTATATTATACCATTTAACACAAAGATAGCAACAATTTTATCTTTCAACAACTGGTACCCTATATCATCAAAAAATCTTAGTTGTATTTCTTTCTTGGTGACTTTTCTAAGTCACGATACAGATGTGTTCCACACATATTAAGATTTCCATATTCCCTGCACGCCTGTGATGTACTTGTATAATACACATAATAGTATACTCTATAGCATTTATACCCCACACATACGTCACGCACTCACAACACAAAAGGGTATGTATACTTTAACCTACACATACCCTATTACTTCTAAAAGTATTCAATAATTTAATTCATCTGACGTCTACACAATATCACTACCAAATATTTACCATTCAGGTTTTAACTGCTTATCCCAAATAACCTGTATACCATCGTTCTCCATACTTTTTAACAGTGATGTATAATTATTACCTGATTTTCCAAACACTTCATAAGCCTGACCTTTGTACAACCAGTGCGATGCACTGCTTAAACTCGACACATATATTGTTTTTAGGCTTGTATTTCCACCTATGGTAATATTATTTACGTTCCCGCCTATTGCCTCCTTTCCTAACATCTCTACCGAGTCTGGCAAGGCAAACTCCCCGTCATTGTCAAAACTTACAGAAACTCCCTCTGTCTTTATCTCTCTCACTCCCTCAGGAAGCTCCGAGATACAGTATGTCCCTCTAAAAGAGTATTCCCCTATTGTCTCTACAGTGTCCGGAATTTCAACTATTCCGCTGCCAATTTCACACTTTGAAAAAGCATAATCTCCTATAGCCTTTACTCCCCTAGGAATTACTACATCTCCTACACTGGAACCCTCTAAGAAGTGTGCTGGTATCTCAGATACACCATCTGCAAATTTTATAGTAGCATTTGATAATCCGTAGAGTGCACCGATGTCTATATCTTTGACTGCCTCAGGTACTACCACTACCTTCCCATATGCCCATTTACCATCATACATATTGTCATCATAAAACGCATTTGTATTTGCTATGCGCACAACTGTATCAGGTATAATTATTTCATTGTCATTACCATTATAAGCATCAGGATTTACGTCTATTAGAACATTGTCTAATATTAAGAAATCAGAACTTTTGTATTTGTCTTCAATCCACTTTGTACCTATAAAACAATCCGTACCTAAAAACTCAAGATTTTTTGCGTCTATACTTATATCTGTAAGATTGACTGCATTCATGAATGCATGTGCACCCAAGTAAACTAAACTATCTGCCAAGGTTATCTTCTCAATATTCCCATTCTGTCTGAATGTATCTTCACCTATTTCCACAATATTAGGAAGTGAAATTTCAGTTAAATGCTGAAAGCCATTGTCATCATATAAATATTTTACCGTCTCAGGTAAATTGGCTTTGAAGTTTAAACTATATTTAAACCACCCCTTGGCAAGATAAGTTAGTCCCTCAGGCAATGTCACGTTATAGCAATTGCTTAATTGACAGGCGCCTTCTACAATCACCTTTATATTATCCGGTATTACTATGCTATCACTGCTATCATCTTTGTACTTAAGCAGCACACTTCCAAGTGCAACTATTGCTTTGTCCTCATTATCAGCCATATAGTTATCCATAAACTTAGTTCTGTAAAATGAGTTATTATAGTATTCTACATTTGCCAACGAGCCCTTGACTTCAGTCAGCTTAGCACAGTCTCTAAAACAGTACATACCAAGATGCTTCAGACTATCTGGTAGCACAACACTCTCAAGGTTGTTACATTCTGCAAAACAGTCGACACCTAAGTATTCTAGAGATTCCGGAAAATCTATACTCTTAAGTTCTTTACAACCTGAAAACGCTCGATCGCTTAATTGTGTTATACCTTTTTCTATCGTTAAATTAACGATATCCGAATTACCGAATGCGTGATCACCTATATACTCAAGACCTGCAGGCAATGTCAGATCTTTGTTCGATACCTTGAATGCGTTTTCACCTATATACCTCACACTCTTAGGTAAACCGTCTACTATCTCTACACCACTCTCCTCAAACGCGTTGTCACCTATATACTGTAAATTCTTAGACAGAACAACTCTTGATACGTAAACACCTGATAAGCAACCATCATCGATTTTCTTTACAGTGTCCGGAAAAGTTACCGTGTAATCTGAATTGAAGTTAGCTCCAACTTTAATTCTATACGCACATAAAGAACCTACCTCTTCTACTGTATAGCTCTTACCTTGTATCTCTACCTGCTCCGGTATTGTTAAGCTACTGTAACAGTCGCCTAAATCAATGCTATCCCTTACCACACCATCAGCTGTCTCTGCTTTAAACAATACCCTGTCTTCAGTAGAATTATTAAAATCTACAGAAAACTTACAGCCCTTACTACTTGGGCTTGTTGTTTTAAATTCCTCCATCACCTTACTTCCGGCATCATTACTTACAACTGTATCTTTTCCGTTTTTATTACATGCTGTAATATAGCACATAATCAACAATGTAATTATTAACAACACAACTCTACTCTTTTTATTCATTCTGTTCTTCTCCATCTTAGTCTTTTATTATTTAGAATGTATATTATTCTAAGGAATCACGTATTAAATAATTTGATAAAATATATAATAGTATATTCTTTACTATAAT
>ULUY01068683.1_pt1 | contig 30254 bp, 25 predicted proteins | sample 1959031 | NCBI WGS metagenome assembly ULUY01 (sample SAMEA4835774, study PRJEB28245) | human gut metagenome | biome: gut microbiome; material: fecal sample | place: Denmark | collected 2008
ATGAAAACAGTTCCTACAAGGACCAGAAGAATGACGGAGAAGACACGCATGATATTCAGCATGGAATGTCCCATGTGGTGGCCGACGATTTCGGAAATACTGCGGCCGTCTTCCCGGAGAGAAATCATGCCGGAAAGATAATCATGGACACCGCCGGCAAAAATAGTACCGAATACGATCCAGAGGTAAACAGAGGGTCCCCAGAGAGCGCCGCCCAGTGCACCGAAAATCGGACCCAGGCCGGCAATATTCAGAAGCTGAATCAGAAAAACTTTCCAGGTCGGAAGAGGAATATAATCGACGCCGTCATTGTGAATCAATGCCGGCGTGGGTCTGTCGGTAGGAGCAAATAGGCGGTCTACGATTTTCCCGTAAATGATGTAGCCTGCTATCAAAGCAGCCAGGGCAAAAAGAAATGTGTTCAAAAGAAAGTCCTCCTTAGAAATAATGAACTTTGTCCGGCAGCGGATCTGCAGATATCCGGAGGGATTCCGGCAGACCGCCAAATCGGGCATTATGATATTTTGAGATGAGAATTCATACAACTCATCTCAACAGCTCATGATTGATGACTAATTATCATAAACTGTTGCAGTCAAGTTATAATAAGAATACTCCGGGATCAAGGATTCGTCAATGGCAAAAATGAATTACTTTTTGGTATGAATATTTCTGCTCTGACAGAGAAAAACAGAGATTTTTTCCTGACTGTAACATATAAAAATGTATTAAATAGAGAAACTGCAGAGAAAGGGGGCGAAACTGGGAACGGAAAGAAAAAATTTTCAGACAGAATGTAAAAAAGGCTTTCTGCAAAGGAAAGAAAAATTTTCCTCGCAAAGACGTTCCGGAATTGGCTGATATTCTGCATTTTCCTCCCTTTTTTCTTGACATGTCTTATTTAAAACGGTATAATACTCCTTGTGAGATTTGTCCGGAAACCACTAGCCCCGGAGGAAGGACGTTGTCTTGCGGTTCGTTTTATATTCAGGAGGAATCATTACCCATGAAAACCACATTTATGGCCAATGCGGGCAACACAACCCGTAAATGGTATATCGTTGATGCTGAAGGACTGACATTGGGCCGTTTGGCTGCCAGTGTTGCAAAGGTTCTGACAGGCAAAAATAAACCTACCTATACACCGCATTTTGACACCGGTGACAATGTCATCGTTATCAATGCAGACAAAGTCGTTCTGACAGGTAAGAAAGAATTAAAGAAAGTTTACTTCCATTACACCGGATACATCGGCGGCGACAGATACCAGAAAGCCGGAGATGCTCTTCGTGAAAAGCCGGTATGGGTTGTTGAACATGCAATCCGCGGTATGCTGCCGAAGAATAAGATCGGTGATCAGATGTATCGTAAGCTTCATGTTTATGCAGGCAGCGAACATCCGCATGCAGCACAGAAACCTGAAGAATTAAAGTTTGATATCCGTTAATACCGGAAGGGAAGGAAATAAGAAATGGCAGAAGCTACATACTACGGCACAGGCCGCAGAAAAACATCCGTTGCCAGAGTCCGTCTGGTACCGGGACAGGGAACTATTACAATCAACGGCCGTGATCTGAAGGATTACTTCGATCTCGCAACCCTTGAACTGATTATTAAGCAGCCGCTTGAACTGACAGGCACCACCACTGCTTACGATGTAATTGCTAATGTTAAGGGCGGCGGACGTACAGGCCAGGCCGGTGCAATCCGTCACGGCATCTCCCGTGCTCTTCTGGAAGTCGATGCAGACTACAGAAAAGTTCTCAAGGGTGCAGGTCTTCTGACCCGTGATCCGAGAATGAAAGAACGTAAGAAATACGGTCTCAAGAAAGCAAGAAAGGCAAGCCAGTTCTCCAAGCGTTAATCGGCTTTGTCAAAAGTCCTGTGGGATTTTCCCATGGGACTTTTTTGATGAGAAGATGGTTCTGCTGCCTGTCCGTGCGGTATCGTTCCTATGATGAAGAAATGGGGCTGTATCCGCTGTGCTCTGCAGGTAGACCCTCTGCAGGAGTGTGCGGTATAATATAAAAATGTGAGGCAATGAGGAGGTTACTATGACACAGGTTATCATGACACCCCAGGATATCATAGATGCGACGGAAACCTTTGGAAGATACGGTGTTCCGAAAGACAGGATTTTCAAAGAGGTCATGCGGGCCCGTTATCTGGATTATGTCCTTTTTCAGAACCCGTCCAACCAGGAGTTCGGTGTATCAATCGAAGACCTGTATGAAAGTATGAAGAAGACCGCAGACGAGCTGGGAATGTATGAGGGCGATGCAGATACCTATGCACGGGTCTATACGCTGGCTCTTCGGGTAGATCCAATGGTCTTTGCAGGGAATGTACCAAAAACACCCGGTCACCTGAAGGAAATTCTGCAGGAAGCAGTCCAAAAGGCAAAGCAGGCGGGAAAGACTGTTCTTTTTACCGGAGCAGACCGATATCTGAATGAACTGGCACTGATTTTCGGGGAACTGGGCGGAAAGCGGATTGCTGCGGCACTGGAGGATGCATCCCGCAAGCCGGATGTGCAGCGTCTGTTTCCCCGGGGCAGAATTATGCCTGAATCGGAGCTGACAGGGGATGCCGAGAGATATGATTATATTTTCAATCTGGAAGAAGAGTCTCCGGCGCATGCGGAAAAGCTGAGCCATCTCCTGGCCGAAAAAGGGACGATGGATATCGTGATGCCGTATTCTTTCCTGAAGGACAGCACGGAGGAATCAGCTGCGGCCAGGCAGACTCTCGCAAAGTCCGGACGGCTGGCGCAGTACTATGATGCGGAAATTGACGGAGAAGAATATGCATTCCTTCGGTTTGAAAAGGAGGAGATGCAGGAAATCCTTTTCGGCGAGGCGGATTTTAGCGAGGGATGTTTTAAAGGCTATCCCCAGATGAAAATGAGCACGGCGGACTTCCTTCGTGCAGATGATTGGAATTACGATATTTACCTGTATAACAGTATTCCTGCCGTTCAGGCCATCCTTTTCGGGAATATACTGGATATGAATTTTTCCCTGGGATGTGTATGTGAGGCGGTACAGGAAGAGGAACTGCCTGCAGGGATTCGGAGTTTTCTGCCGGCAGAAGCGGTACAGGAATCCGGCTTGAGAAAGGATTTGCTGATTTCCCGCCGTCCGGAAAAAGGAGAAAAGGGGATTTGGACCTGCAAAGGCGACCTGGCAATTGCAGCTTCCCGGGGAAAGGTGATGATTTCCGTTATCACGGAGGATGAACCGATCCGGGCAGGGAAAGGGATATTCCTTTTCCGTCCGAAAGAACAATATACGGCGGAGTATCTGAAGCTGTTTCTGGACGGTCCGGTGGGACATTTATTCCTGGATGCCATGAAGAGCGGAGATACCTATCATTTCACACACTCCCGCATTCTTCGCATTCCTGTGCCGAAGGCGGAACGGGAAACAATAGAAAAAGCAACGGCTGTTTGCCGGGAGGTAACGGAACAGCTGGCTGCTGCGGAAGCAAATTGGAGACAGGCAAAGAAGGAGTCTGTCGCACTGATGATGGGGCATTGATGAAAGGGGGCCGAAAACGATGAAACTTGTATTGGCTACACATAATAAAGGAAAAATCAGAGAATTTCAGGAAGCCTTCCGGAAAATCGGCTGGGAAGCGGTGCCGGTGTCGGATATTTCCGATGTGCCGGATCCGGAGGAAACCGGAGAGACATTTAAGGAAAATGCACTGCAGAAGGCATTTTACTATGCCAAAGCAACCGGACTTCCCGTTCTTTCCGATGATTCGGGAATTGCCGCGTACGCACTGGACGGCAGACCCGGCGTATATTCGGCCCGATATGCAGGAAAGCATGGGGATGATGAAGCCAATAATCAAAAGCTGATTGCCGATCTGGCTCCCTTCCACGGAGAAGATCGGAAAGGATACTATGCCTGCGTGGTGGCTCTGGTATGGCCGGACGGAAGAAGCATGACCGGAGAAGGGAAATGCGAAGGAATCATTCGTGATTTCTACCAGGGAACCGGAGGATTCGGTTATGATCCTTTATTTTATCTGCCGCAATACGGAAAGACCATGGCGGAGCTGCCTCTGGATGAGAAGAATAAGATTTCTCATCGGGGAAGGGCGCTGGAAGATCTGATCCGGCAGCTGAAAGAAGAAGGAAAGGATCAAGGAAAATAAAAGAGTATGCTTATATAAAATTTGTACACATTTATAAAGAGTTGTGCTATAATTGGGATGTTCCATTCCGATGATAGATACGAATGGAGGTGGCCGTTTACTTTATGAAACGAGGTAAACTCAAGCTGTTTGGATTCAACAACTTGACCAAAACGCTTAGCTTTAATATGTACGACATTTGTTATGCCAGTACGAAACAGGAGAGAGAAAAATACATCGCTTATATCGATGATCGGTACAGTGCGGAAAGGCTGACCCAAATACTGAAAGATGTAGCGGAGACAATCGGTGCCAATATCCTGAATATTGCGCAGCAGGATTATGATCCTCAGGGAGCCAGTGTGACGATGCTGATTGCGGAAGAGGAAGTAGAGAAGCAGGATGTGGTTGCTCATCTGGATAAGAGCCATATTACGGTTCATACTTATCCGGAAATGCATCCCCAGGACGGCATCTGCACTTTCCGTGCCGATATTGATGTTTCCACCTGCGGAAAGATTTCTCCGTTGAAAGCGCTGAACTATTTGTTGAATTCTTTCGAAGCAGATATTGTGATTACCGACTACCGTGTCCGGGGCTTTACTCGGGATGTGAACGGGAAAAAGCTTTTTATTGACCACCGCATTAATTCCATTCAGAATTATATGAGTCCTGAACTTCGCCATAAGTATGACATGGTGGATGTCAATGTTTATCAGGAAAATATCTTCCACACGAAGATGTTGCTTCATGATTTTCGGTTGGATAACTATTTGTTTGATATAACCGAAGCGGATTTAAATCCGAAAGAAGTACGGCAGATCCGCCGTCTGCTGAAGCAGGAAATGTATGAAATCTTTAACGGGAGAAATCTTCCCGCCATTAAGGATTAATTTTAAGGAGGCTATTATGAACACCGAAGAACTGAGAAAGCAGGCCATTGCACTGCGTAAGGAAAAGCATCAGATGATTAAGACTGCTCTGAATGCAGACATGAAGGACGGCCATGATCTGGCTGTTGTATATACACCTGGCGTTTCCGCTCCCTGCCTGGAAATTAAGAAGGATGAAGACCTTTCTCTGACCCTGACCTGGAGAGGAAATGTAGTTGCCGTTATTTCCGACGGCACCCGTGTACTCGGTCTGGGTGACATCGGTGCAGCAGCTGCTATGCCGGTTATGGAAGGCAAGAGTGCACTGTACAAGAGATTCGGTAATATCGATGCGATTCCGATCGTTCTTGACACGAAAGACAAGGATGAATTCATTCATACCGTAAAGCTTCTCGAAAAGAACTTTGCCGGCATTAACCTGGAAGATATTTCTTCCCCGAAATGCTATGATATCGAAGATGAACTGAAGAAGATCATGAATATTCCGGTATTCCATGATGATCAGCATGGTACTGCTATTGCAGCTCTTGCAGCACTCCTCGGTGCGCTGAAGGTAGCTGACAAGAAGATTGATGAAATCAAGGTTGTTGTAAACGGCGCAGGTGCAGCCGGCACGGCTATTGCCCGCCTCCTCCTGGAAGACGGCGTTAAAGCTGAAAACATGACCATTCTCAACTCCAAGGGCATTCTTTACGATAACGGCAAGAGAGACAGAGTGCAGATGGAACTGATTCAGCAGACCAATCCGGAAAATAAGCAGGGGACCTTTGCTGATGCAGTAAAGGGTGCAGATGTTCTCATCGGATGCTCCGCCCCGGGCGTATTTAACAATGATGCCATCAAGACCATGGCGGAAAAGAGCATTGTCTTTGCTATGGCAAACCCCGTTCCGGAAATCATGTATGAAGAAGCAAAGGAAAAGGGCGTATACATCTATGGCTCCGGCAGAAGCGATATGCCGAACCAGGTCAACAACTCCTCCGTATTCCCGGGCCTGTTCCGCGGTGCACTGGACGTACGTGCCCGTCAGATCAATGAGGAAATGAAGCTGGCTGCTGCTCATGCACTGGCTGATCTGGCTGCAACCTGCAATATGGACCCGGATCATGTTGTAGTTGACGTATTTGATGAAAGAGTACCGAAGGCTGTAGCAAAGGCTGTAGCAAAGGCTGCTATCGCAAGCGGAGTAGCAAGAGCAACAGAACTCCCGGAACAGTACAAGGACTGATTTCCGTCAAATGATTTGAAAACTCAAAATTGAGGCCAAAAGAGAAGCCGACAGAATTTTGTCGGCTTCTTTTTTCTGCAGAAATCGTATCGGACACCGGGTTTCCGGAGAGGCGGGGAAAATGACCGGATAAAGCGCCGATAACGGAAGGACTTTTCCGTTCCGTAAGGCAGGAGCGGGGCGGCTCTACTTTTCATAAAAGACCGGGGAGGGTATAATAAAAACTGTAAAAAAGCGGTAGCGGCAAAGGAACGATTGAAGGATATGAACAGATTATGGAAAAGGATATCTGTCCTTTTTGAAAGAGAAGATACAGAAGTGCCTGTTGATGAATCTATTATGAGACGGGTAGATCCGGCTGCCTTTGCTGTACTTTCTGCATTGGAGAACGAAGGAAAAGATGCTTTTCTGGTCGGAGGATGCGTAAGAGATCTTTTGATGGGGAAAGAACCTCATGACTGGGATATTACGACATCTGCGCGGCCGGAGGAAATTCTGCATACAGCAGCGCAGAAGGGCTGGAAGGCTGTGGATGGAGGCGGCCGTCGTTTCGGGACAGTGATTCTGTCCTTTGACGGAAAAGCTTTTGAGGTGACCGCTTATCGAAAGGAATTTTACGGAGAGGATGCGCATCGGCCGGAACGGGTTTCTTTTGCAGATTCTCTGGAAGAGGATCTGCAGCGCCGGGATTTTACGGTCAATGCCATGGCGCTTTCTGCAGGAGGCATTCTGGTTGATCTTTTCGGCGGAAGAAAGGCTATCCGGAAAAAGATGCTTTATACGGTGGGGCCCGCAGCAGAACGGTTTTCTGAGGACGCGCTCCGCCTTTTCCGGGCTTGTCGCTTCCTGGGACAGCTGGATTTCCTGGCAGATGCGTCTCTGGTGGAAGGGATGGCCTCTGCATTTCCCCGGGTGAGCGGTTTGTCTCTGGAACGGGTGCGGGAAGAGTTGGATAAGCTCATTGTTACGCCTCATGCGGGAAGGGGCTTCGACCTTATGGTGCGGAGCGGGCTTGCAGCTCAAAGCTGCCGTGTGAAGGAAAACGGAGTTTATGAAGAAATTCCCATCTTGCCGGAACTGGCACATCTTGTGGGGCTTCCGCAGCAAAAGGAATTTCACAAATTCGATGGGTGGTATCATACGCTGGCTGTACTGGAAGCTGCTTCTCCGGTTGTGCTGAATCGCTGGGCGGCGCTTCTTCATGATGTAGGGAAGGGAATGCCCGGCATCCGTGCTGTTCGAAAAGGGAAACTTACAGATTACGGACATGATCTGAAAGGGGCGGATATGGCGGAGGAAATCCTGAGCCGGCACCGCCGCAGCCCTGCCTTTGTGAGCCGGGTAAAATGGATCGTAGCCAATCATATGAAATATCATTATTATGCGAATGTACAGGAAGCAGTGGCTATCCGCTGGATTCGGAGAATGGCAAGAGAAAAGGTATTTGCTTCACAGGCGGAAATGGCAAAGGCCATGGAGCAGATTACCGATGTGTGTATTGCGGATATTGTCGGCTGCGGGAAACCTTATTCTGCGGCGGAAGGACATGCGGCATTCGGAGAATACATGAAAGAACTGGCTCTGTCCATGCCTGTAACGGCAAAGGAACTTCATTATGACAGGAGAGTGCCGGAAGTTTTGGGCACATGGGTAAAAGACGGTATGAGCAATCTTCTTCTGCGGGTACAGACCGGTTCGCTGGAAAATGAGCCTGATGCGCTGTATGAAGCCGCATGCCGTTTTAAGAAAAGAAAGGAAAAAGAATGAAGCCAAGAAATCCCAGAAATCTGATGCGGAAAAGAAGCATCGGACTTTTCTGCGTTTTTGTCGTGATGGGATTCCTTTTGTTCCTTCGGCTCATCTGGGTACAGGTCGTGGAGGGAAGCCATTATGAAGAAATGGCTATGATGCAGACCAAAGGCATTGAGACGCTGTTTTCACCGCGGGGAACGATTTATGACAGGAACGGAAAGGAACTTGCCTTTTCGATTACGGTTAAATCTTTTTTTGCAGATCCGGGGAGTATGAATGTAAGTCCGGCAGAAGCGGCGAAGGCTCTGGCGCCCATTCTGCGGCAGAGTCCGGCGGTGCTGGAGGAAAAAATGTCCAGAGACACCCGCTTTGTGTGGATGGAGCGGCTGATGGAACCGGAGGATTCCGACAAGGTCATTGCTCTTCTGAAGGAAAAGAAGTGGAAAGGCTTCGGCTTTTTTGATGAAAGCAGGCGGTACTATCCGAACGGAAGCATGGCAGCGAATATTCTGGGATTTGTAGGGATAGATGACAAGGGATTGGACGGAATGGAAATGTCCCTGGACAATCTGATTCGGGGAGGCAAAAATAAGCAGACTATCCTGACCGATGCCCGGGGGAATCCGATCCTGAAATCGGCGCTGGCGCCTTTCCGGGGAGAAAAGGAAAAATCGGTATACCTGACGATTGATGAGAATATCCAGTTTTATGCGGAGCGGGCTCTGAACCGGGCTATGCAGGAAACAAAGGCAAAAGGCGGCATTATTATTGTAATGGATCCCAAAACGGGCGATATTCTGGCTTTGGGAAACAGTCCGACCTATGATCCGAATCATTTTGAAAATGCAACGGAAGCACAGTTCAGGAACCGCGCGGTAACCGATATTTATGAACCGGGCTCTACCTTCAAGCCAATTATTGCCTCGGCGGCTTTAGCGGCGGGAACGTATGATACGCAGCGGGTCTGGCATGATCCCGGCGTTGTGCAGGCATCCGGCCATGATATCAAGAACTGGGATAATGAATCCTATGGGGACGTACGGCTTGTGGATATTATCAAGTGGTCTATCAATACGGGATTTGCCCACATAGGACTTCTGACCGGCGGGGAAACGCTGACGAAATATGCGAAAAATTTCGGTTTCGGAAAACCTACCGGGATCGAGTTCCCAGGAGAGGGTTCCGGTTTGCTTTTTGAGCCGAAGGATATGCGGCCCATTGATGTGGCAACCATGTCAATCGGACAGGGGATCGCAGTAACGCCGCTGCAGATGGTGCAGGCTTACAGTGCGATTGCCAACGGCGGAAAGATGGTCAAGCCCCATATCATCGACCGCATAGAGAATCCTGACGGAAGCGACTATGAAGTTACACCGATCGAAACCAGCGGGACACCTATTTCGGAATCGGTGGCAACCCAGGTAAAAGATATGATGGAAAAGGAAGTTTCCGAGGGCGGAGGTACGAATGCACGGATTCCCGGCTACCATATGGCAGGCAAAACGGGAACGGCACAGAAGCTGGATGATGTGCACGGCGGTTATCTGGAAGGGCAATACATTGCTTCCTTCTGCGGATTCGGACCTACGGAGGACCCGAAGGCAATTTGTCTGGTCGTACTGGATACGCCGAAAGGGGTTTACTACGGCGGGCAGGTAGCAGCGCCGGTTTTCAAGGAAGCCATGACCCAGATCATGCGGTATCTTAAGGTGCCCACGCTGCAGGATGAGGCCATTCATGCAAAACCGGAAGCAAAGCCTTTGGAAACATATAAGCCGGAAATCCCCGGAGAGCAGGTCAAGGAATTCCGCCTGCCTTCCTTTACGGGATGGTCTATGCGGGATGTAGGTGAATGGCTCACCCGGGCCGGACTGGGGTTTGAACCGGAGGGCAGCGGATATGCCTATAAACAAAGTCCGGGAATCGGAGCCACCGTACGAAAGGGCGACAATATAAAAGTCTGGTTTAAACATTGATACAGGAAGGCTGCAGAAATGCAGCCTTTTCTGATGCGGGAAGGACATTTTGGGAGTACGCGGCGGAGCTTTCGCAAAAGGAACGGGGCAGATCAGGAGAAACAGTCCGGAGGGATTTTCGGGGAGGAAGCCGGTCTTCGTGAAGGAATTATCCCCGTTTCCCTGGTTCCTCATGGTATAATTAAAGTAACCATGTTTTTTCAGGATAGTCAGAAAGGAGCAAGTCATGTTAAGTGATATTGAAATTGCGCAGAAGGCAAAAATGCTTCCGATCAATGAAATCGGAGCAAAGCTGGGGATTCCCGAGGAGGATATCGAAAATTACGGCCGATATAAGGCAAAGATATCTCTGAAGCTTACCAATGAGCTGAAAAATAAACCTATGGGAAAGCTGATTCTGGTAACCGCCATTTCGCCGACTCCTGCAGGAGAAGGGAAGACAACCACCAGTGTCGGATTGGGACAGGCTCTGGCTCAGCTGGGCAAAAAGACGATGATTTGTCTCCGTGAACCGTCTCTGGGACCGTGTATGGGAATCAAGGGCGGCGCAGCCGGCGGCGGCTATTCCCAGGTTGTTCCTATGGAAGATATCAATCTTCATTTCACCGGTGACCTGCATGCCATCACTGCTGCGCACAATCTTCTGGCAGCCATGGTGGACAATCACATCCAGCAGGGAAATAAGCTGGGCATCGATCCGCGCCGTGTAGTATGGAACCGTGTCATGGACATGAATGACCGCGTTCTTCGTCATATTGTAGTCGGTCTCGGCGGCCACGCAAACGGGGTTCCCAGAGAAAGCAGCTTTGATATTACCGTAGCATCCGAAGTTATGGCTATCCTGTGCCTGGCTACCTCCGTCAGGGATATGAAAGAACGGTTTGCCCGTATCATTGTCGGATATACTTATGATAATCAGCCGGTTACGGCAGGGGACATTCACGCACAGGGAGCTATGGCAGCTCTGATGAAGGATGCTCTGAAGCCGAACCTGGTACAGACGCTGGAACATGTACCGGCCTTTATCCACGGCGGTCCGTTTGCTAATATTGCCCACGGCTGCAACTCTGTTCTGGCAACAAAGACAGCGCTTCATCTGGCCGATTATGTGGTTACGGAAGCCGGATTCGGTGCTGATCTTGGTGCGGAAAAATTCCTGGACATCAAGTGCCGCTTTGCCGGACTGAAGCCTGCTGCAGCTGTCATTGTAGCGACTATCCGTGCTCTGAAAATGAACGGCGGCATGGCAAAGAATGAGCTGACAGAACCCAATCCGGAAGCTGTCAGAAAAGGCCTGCCGAATCTGATGCGTCATGTGGCAAACATCAAAAAGTTCGGACTGCCGCTGGTAGTGGCACTCAATATGTTCCCCTCGGATACGCCGGAAGAAAAGAAAGTCATTGAAGAAGCATGCAGCCGGGAAGGCGTTGCTGTAGCAGAATCCACTGTTTTTGCTGACGGAGGCAAGGGCGGACTGGAACTGGGCCGGAAGGTTCTGGAAGCCATTGATCAGGGTTCCCATTACAAACCGATTTATGATCTGAACCTGTCCCTGAAGGAAAAGATCAAAACGATTGCAAAGGAAATCTACGGTGCGGCAGATGTGCAGTATGACAGCACAGCAGAAAAAGAACTGGCGCATATCGAGGCGATGGGATATAAGGATGTCCCGGTCTGCATTGCCAAGACCCAGTCTTCTTTCACGGATGATCCGACGAAACTGGGAGCTCCTACCGGATTTACTCTCCATGTAAGAGAAGTGAAAATTTCCGCCGGTGCGGGATTTGTTGTTGTCCTGACCGGGAAGGTCATGACCATGCCGGGCCTGCCGAAGGTTCCCGCTGCGGAAAAGATCGATGTGGACGATGACGGAAACATTACGGGGCTCTTCTGATGGCGATTCTTCTGGACGGTAAGGAAACTGCAGAGGCTCTGAAAGAAAAGATGGCTCTGCGGCTGGAAAAACTGCGGGAAAAGAATATCTGCCCGAAGCTGGCTATTGTTCTGGCCGGAGAAAGCAAGCCTTCCATGATGTATGCCTCTTTCATGAAGAAAGTGGCTGCAGGCTACGGCATCGAAGCGGGCGTTGAGAAAATGCCGGAATCGGTGACGGAGGCGGAATTGGCGGAGCTGATCGACCGGTTAAACGGTGATGCCTCTGTTACGGGAATTCTTATGATGATGCCGCTCCCCAAGGGAATCGATGAAGAGAAAATGATTTCCCGCATAGCACCGGATAAGGATATCGATGGCCTGACGGTGGCCAATGCAGGCCGTCTTTTTGCCGGAAAGGAAGGTCTTTTCGGCTGTACACCCCGGGCGGTCCTGTCTATCCTGGATCATTACGGCATTGATCCGCAGGGGAAAAAGGCAGTGGTTATCGGACGGAGCAATGTTATCGGAAAACCGGTTTCCCTGATGCTTCTTGACCGGAATGCAACGGTCACGATTTGCCATTCCAAAACGGAAAATCTGGCGGATGTGACGAGAACGGCAGATATCCTGGTAGCGGCAGTAGGCCGGCCGGGGTATGTGACAAAGGATATGGTCAAAGAGGGAGCTGTTGTTATCGATGTAGGCATCAACCGCGTGGAAGGAAAAACCGTGGGAGATGTAGATTTTGAGGCTGTTTCCGAAAAGGCATCTGCTATTACGCCGGTTCCGGGCGGTGTGGGCAGTGTGACTACGACGATGGTCATAGAAAATATCCTGAAAGCTGCAGAGATGCAGGCTGAAAAATAAAAATCGTTTTCGGCGGAGCAGCCGGAAACAATCAAAAAGAGTACAGAATTCTTCGGGAGAAGACGGAAATCTTCTTTCGGGAATCTGTACTCTTTTTTGCGGATTGTATTCGGAAAATCAGGGAAAATGCGGCGGTCAGTTTACCGGAAAGAGACACAATAAAAGCAGCAGGGCGGGATTTCAGCGGCTGTAATTCCGCCCTGCTGCTTTTGCAAATCAGAGGCCGAAGCGGATTCTTCCGTAAATGACAGCAGCGGTTACTGCAAAAATCAGGACAAGGAAGAAATAATCCCGGCCTTTCAAGGATACGCTTTCCAGAAAAGTGCGGTTTTTTCCGCCGAAGCCCCGGAGTTCCAGGGACAGGGCCATTGTTTCACTGCGGCCGAGGGAACGGAGCATCAAAGGTCTGACGATGGACATATATCGTTTAAGCTGTTTGATGAAATTGCCTTTCAGGGAAAGGCCCCGGCAGGCCTGCGCTTCGGAAACAGCCCGGTTTTCTGCAATAAAATCGGGAATGAACCGAAGGCCTGCTGTGAACATGAAAGCGTATTCATAAGGAACTTTCAGCTGGCGGACCATGGAAGCAGTCAGATCCTGGAGCTTTACGGTACCCAGGAGATAAATGAAGAGCAAGGTCATATTCAGCATGCGGAGTGCTGCCACCACTGCTTCTTCAGAGGTACCGCCGCCGACTTTTTGAATCAGCCCGAGGCAGAGGGAAAAGATCAGCAGCATAAAAACGGCTTTGATATTTTTGAACAGTTCCCCGGAAATCAGGAGAATAAAAAGCTCAGCCAGGCAAAGAACGAGAAGACTGACCGGCTGCTGAAGGACAATTGCCCAGACGGCCGTGCCGAAGGTAAGGAGAATTTTTGTAAGCGGTACGAGATTTCTCATTTTGACTCCTCCTTCAATTGTAAAAAGGTCTTCTCAAAGGTATCCATATCTTTGCAGTAAGGCGATCCCGGAAGCTGTCGGCCCAGAAGAACTGACGGGGGATATGCAAGACCCCATTGCTCAGGGCAGCCTTCCTCAGAAAACAGGATTTCCGGTTTTCCGTCAAATACAATTTTCGAATGGGCTACAACAATAACTCTTCCGCAGGCACCGGCTACGATATCCATATCATGGGTGATCAGCAGAATGGAAATGCCCTGTTCCTGCAGGTCTCTGATCAGAGTAACAAGACGCTTTCTTTCTTTTCCGTCCTGTCCGCTGGTGGGTTCATCCAGCACAAGATATTCTGTATCCATTGCCAATGCAGAGGCGATAGCGACGCGCTGCTGTTCCCCCCGGGAAAGTGTGCGGGGGTATTCATTTTCCAGTCTTTTTGTGTCAGTAGCTTCCAGAGCTCGGTCAATGGCATTCTCCAGCTCTGCACCCCGCTTTCCCTGATGATAGGGGCCGAAGGCAACTTCTTCCCGGACTGTAGGCATGAACATCTGCCGGTCCGGCTGCTGGAACACATAACCGATGAAACGGCTGCGGCGGGACGGATCTTCTTCCGTCACATTTTTGCCGTTATAGAGAATGCGTCCTTTGACAGGTTTTTCCAGACCGGTCAGAAGACGGGTGATTGTTGTTTTTCCGCTTCCGTTCCGTCCGGTAACAGCAATGAATTCTCCTTTTCCGACGGAAAGAGATACATCGTCCAGTACAAGAGGAAGTCCGGGGCCGTATTGAAATGTAACGTGATCCAGTTCAAGCATGGCGTTCTTCTCCTTTCCGGAAGGAATCCCTTACAGATTTTTCCGCATCGGCGATTGACAGGAATGGCTGTGCAAAGGAAAATCCTTTCTGCTCCAGATCCAGCTGTACCCGGTACATTTCCGGGATCGCTTCTTCATAGATGTGGTTTTCCTTCATATATCTCATGACACTTTCCGGAGTTCCTTTTTTCATGAGCCGGCCTTCCTGCATGAGGACAAAGTGTTTCGCATAAGGCAGTGTGGCTTCCAGATGATGGTCAGCGATGATCACCGTAAGGCCTTCTTTTTGATTCAGCTCGCCTACCATTTGATAGAATTCCCGGATCCCTTCCGGATCCAGGGCGGAAGTCGGTTCGTCGAATACAATGATTTCCGGCTCTTCTGCAAGGGCTGCAGCGACTGCCAGACGCTGGCACTGACCGCCGGAAAGGGTAGAGATTTTCCGGCTTTCCAACCCTTCCAGGTGAACCTTAGCCAGTGCATCTTTGGAGCGGCGCCGGATTTCCTCCGGCGTGAATCCGTGGTTTTCCAGTGTAAAGGCCATTTCCTCTTCCACGGTAAGGGTTACAATCTGTGCTTTATAGTCGGCAAGGATGACACCGATGGAGGAGGCAAGGTCGGAGATCGAATGCTGTGTGACCGCTTTCCCTCCGGTGAAAACCATCCCGGAAAGGCACCCTCCGAAATAATGGGGGACTGCACCGGCCATGGACATGAGAAGGGTCGTCTTTCCTGCTCCGTTCGGGCCGGTGACAACAAGGAAATCTCCTTTTTCTACAGTCAGGCAGACATCCGTCAGAGCCGGTTTTTCAGAAAAGGGATATGTATAGGTGACGTGCTCGCAGGCTACAATTCCTTCTTCCTGCTGTTTCAGAATCAGCTGAGAGTGATCGCTGTCTGTGACATCGGATTCCGACATATAATGCATGGAACGGAAAAGGCGAAGTGCCGGAAAATAAAGGAAGGGAGTAATAATGGCATTGCCGACAGCAACCATCACGACAGCGGGAAGAATAGCGTACAGGTAAACAGGCATGGGGATATTCAGAACCCACTTCAGGATGGTGACAAATATTCCGCCGGAGACAAGGGTTGTAATAAAGCCGGCAATGGAAGGCCGGAGAGAAAATCTTCCGATCTTAATCGGGGGAACCGAATGTGCAAAGAATCCGGCAAGAAAGGCTCCGGCGAATTCCGAAGCAAAGTCACCGTAGGGGAAAGCAGATTTGCTGGTAAAAACCTCCATCAGAGCAGCTACCATGCAGATGCCGAGGCACTGCTTATAGGAGGGCTTGGTCAGCAGGATTGCGACAACATAGGCGGCAATCATCCAGTTCGGTGTGAAGCCCGCCATGGAGGGAGATACCAGATGAAGGAGCATACCGATGGCAAGCATCAGGGTGGACACCGTCAGCCAGCGGAAGCGTCCGCCTCTGGCTTTTACAAAGACAAGTGTCGAGACATTCTTCACAGCTTCCATAATGTACCTCCTGCATAAAAAAATCCTTTCGTTCCTCTGCCGTAATAATCGGCAAAGGGACGAAAGGAACAGATTCCGCGGTACCACCCTTATTGGCGCAAAAGCCCAGCTTACTTAGTCCGGTAACGGAGACACCGTCAGCTTCTACATCCGAAGATTCGAAGAAGCACCTCCGGGGCCCATTCATAAAGACTGCCGCACCGGACTTCCACTCGCGCCGGCTCCCTGTAGCACATTTTCTTTATTACTCTTCCCCTTCAAAGGATTTGTATTATTTCTAAATCTATCATTCTTTAAGTGAGCTTGTCAAGATGAAAGTTTGTCCGGAGCAGTATGGATGACCAGCTGAGGGAATGGAATGTCAATGCCTTCCCGGTCAAAGGCGGCCTTGACGGCAATATAAATTTCATTCTGTGCTTCGTAAAATTTGGTCCGGTCAACCGGAGCTCTGGCATAAATATTGATGGAAGATGCAGCCATTTCGGAAATATAGATTGTAATTCCTTCTTTATCCAGTACATACGGGCTTTCGCTGAAAATTTCCCGCAAAAGAGAAAGGCAGGAACGCAGATCGGTGTCATACCCCACGCCGAAAGTGTATTCCAGATTTCTTACATCATTATAGGAATAGTTTTTGATAGGGCTGCTGATCAGAGCAGAATTGGGGATTACGATCATTTGGTTGCCCAGCGTAGAAAGAACGGTATACATGATACGGATATCCTTCACCGTTCCTTCACCTGCAGAAGTTTTGATATAATCTCCCACACGGAAAGGTTTGAAGATCAGAATGAAAATTCCTGAGGCTACATTGCCGATATTATCTTTTAATCCAAGTGCAATGGCAAGACCGATGCCGCCGAAGGCTGCCGCCAGGGTTCCCGCATTGAATCCGGCGGTACCCAGTGCGAAGAGGACAACGATAGCCAGGAAGAAAAAGAATATAATTTCAGAAATGAAGCTTCGTGCAGACGGATCTATATTGCTGCGTTCCAGCAGATGACGGGCACCGCGCCGGATATATCGGCAGATGATATATCCGATGATAAAAATAAGGATTGCGGTAATCCAATCCATTCCGCGGGCTAAAGCGACATCCTTCAGATTGTTCAGAAGGTGTCCGGTCCAGTCCAGTTCGGCATTGACGGCCTGTGATACTGCGTTTTGGTTTTCCAAAAGGCGCCTCCTTAATGATATTGGATATCTGTATACTTATATATTCCAAACGGAGCCGCCCGAATGCCCTGCAAAGGCGAAGAGGAGCTCCTGCGGAATTTTACGTTTGAGGCGGAAAAAAGCAGAGAACTTTTATCGATTATCTACCTTTTCCGGATTCAAGTCATGGTGAAGAAGACGATAGCGGGCAAAATCTTTCCATTCCGTATCAGGCATTCCGTAATTGGCATAAGGATCTATGGAAAGACCGCCGCGGGGGAGAAAGCGGCCCCATACTTCCATGTATCGGGGCTTGAGAAGGTGAACAAGATCTTTCAGAATCATATTCACACAGTCTTCATGGAAGTCTCCGTGATTGCGGAAACTGAAAAGGTACAGCTTCAGCGACTTGCTTTCCACGATGTATTGATCGGGGATGTAGGAAATATAAATGGTAGCAAAGTCCGGCTGTCCCGTTTTGGGGCAAAGGCTTGTAAATTCCGGACAGTTGAATTTTACAAAGTAGTCATTCTCCGTATGCTTGTTGGGGATTTTTTCCAAAAGATCCGGATTATAATCAAAGGCATATTTTGTATTTTGGTTTCCCAGAAGAGTCAGATTTTCCAGACCCTCTCTTTTTTCTGTCATAACAGTCTCCTTGTTTTATACGTTCCGGCAGCTGCCGGCAGTTATTCAAATTAGAATCCATAGATTCAAAAAGGGAAAGGCAAGCTGAGCGGCTTATCAGGAATGAACGGATTCGGGAACCGCCGCATCTGCAGCACATAACCGTTTGGCTTTTTCCAGAATTTCATTTCTCCCTTTTGTACCGGGGAACCACTGAATCAGCAGGGGGATTCCGAAGGATTTTTCAAAGTCCTTTAACAGATGATTGACGGCATGAGCGGGAACATCAAAGTTATCTGACGAAGTATAAATACGAAGGTCCATGGCCTTCTTGCGGTCGGCACAGATCAGCCGGGTAATGCAATGTTCTCTGTTTTCATCCAGTGCTTCCGCTAAAGCGAGGAAAAGGGAAAGAATTTTTACCTGACGGACATCTTCTTCTGTCAGAAGACATGTATGCGGGAATGACTTCATCATCTTTCCGGAATAGCCATGGTGAAATGCACAGACCAGAGCCGCCATGAGCTGTTCTCTGTGAGTCCATCCGAAGATATGCGCATTGGCTACCATATAGGCACTGTGCCGGGCATGGCTGTAATAATTGATCAGAGTACCTACATCATGGAGATAACCGGCAGCAGCCAGAACGTGCCGAAGCCTTTGCGGGAGCTGATGTCTCTTGGCCCACTGATCAAAAAGTGAAAGAGCCATAAGCGTTACATATTGTGTATGAAGTGTGTCGTGAGGGGCCAGAGTTCGCTGATAGTTCCGGACGGAATCAAGGAGCATATTCTTTTCACCCTTCGGCTCCTGCCTGTACAGCGAATCATAGTAGTGGAAGAAAAGACCTTCCCGCAGACCGCAGCCGGAAATAATAAGGTAGGGAGCCCTGGCTCTTTTTACGATTTCCCGGACGGCCAGAGAACCGGCGATAATGATATCGGCACGCTCAGTGGAAAGACCGGAAATTTTCAGACGTTCGTCCCGTGTTTTTCCGCAAAGCATGTCTACAATGGCGAAAAGATTCTTTGAGGGAAGCTGATAATTATGCAGCTTGTGGAGGGGATAAACGGAAGCCCGCTGATCAATCTTGGCCAGATTACGAATGGTGCCTCCTACACCGATTACGGGGATAGGCTCCGCAGGGAACCAGGAAATCTTATCCAGAAGCCGGGAAATATATTTTCCGATTTCTTCGGCCTGTTCTTTGGTGACAGTATCCTCGGAGTGGAATTTTTCTGTCAGAGTTACTGCGCCGACGGGAATGGAAACGGAGTGAAGACGTTTTTTATTTCGAATCAGGGAAATTTCCACGCTGGCTCCGCCCAAATCAAAAAGCAGGAAATCGCTGGCATCGATTGTATGGAGAACCCCGGAAACCCCCAGAGATGCTTCTTTCTGGCCGCTGATGATTGTCATGGGAATGCCGGTGGACAGGTGGACTCTTCGAAGGAAAGAGGCTCCGTTCAGAGCATTTCGTACGGCTGCCGTCGCAACAGCCAATACTTTGTCCACCTGCTGAACTTTTATGATGCCTGCATAGACGGCGAGACAGCGGAGTGCTCTCATCTGGGCTTCTTCCGAAAGAAGCCTTGAGGATGGACTCATGCCTTCGGCCAGACGGATGGATTTCTTTTCCTGATAAATTAATTTGTAAGCTCCGTTTGATTCAACTTCAATGATGATAAAACGGATGGAATTGGAACCTAAATCAATGATGGCAATACGTTTCATGATTTCTCCTCTGGAACAGTTCGGAAATTGATTCTTATTGACATTTTTATTGTACACCACAGCGAGGGTGAATTAAAGAACCTGTGTCAAAGGCATAAATGAGGTATAAACTGAGGAATTCAGTAAGCGGAACGTAAAAAATTTGTAAGGAATGGGAAAAACGGATAAGCGGACAGGGGATTGTGATATAATAAAAATATAAACGGCGGGGAAATATAATTTTTCAGATTTATGCAGAAAATTCGCATAAAAGCGAAGCTTTTTGCTGTTTTCCGCTGTTGTCTTTTGATGAGTCATTTTGAGAAAACAGAATCTTCTGAGAAGGTTTGCTCAGGAAGAAACTGCATGTATGAACAGGGGAAAGCTTCGCGGGAAATGTAGATCCGTGATGTTTTTTTATTTCATCATAAGGGAGGCTTTTATGTCTGAGGTAAAGCCGCTGATTTATGGGATTATCCATATCGGATCAGCCAGTTTATCCATGTCCATTGCAGAGTACAGGGGCATGGGGGACATTCGTGTCATTGAGTCTGTCCAGAAAGATACAACTTTCGGTGCGGAAGTATTTAACCACAGAAGTCTTTCTTTTGCATCGATTCGTAAGCTTTGCCATATGCTGAACGGTTTAAAGCAGCTGCTGAATGACTATCGGGTCAAAGTGTATGCGGTTTATGCTACGGCGGTTCTCCGGGAAGCAGAAAATCAGCGGGCAATTCTGGATTTGATTCGGGTCAATACGGGATTCAATGTTCAGATTGTGGATATGCCGCAGGAAATTTACTTTAAGCATTTCGGCCTGCAGTATCAGGTACGCCGGTACAATCGCGAACATGAAGAGAAATTCGGAAAGAATTTTCTTTTTGTAGACATTACCTCCGGCTGTGTAGGACTTACCGTATGGCAGAACGGAGCACTCTGCTATCAGCACAATGTACATATCGGAACACTTCGTCTTATAGAAACTTTTACCATGAATCAGAGAGATTCCCGCTCGTTCTCTGCGGCTCTTTCCGAATACATCCATGCTATTATGAAGCCGCTGTGGGCGGGCATCCGTGATTATCATATTGATGCACTGTTTCTTTCAGGCCGGGAAGCCCGGATTGCAGGAATGCTGATGGGGCTTCCGGTGGAGCAGAATACGATTACGGAAGTATCTCCTTCGGTGATTCATGATTTTTACAGAAAAACGGCTTCGCTTTCCGTATCCATCATTCGGCAGAAATATCATGTAAATGAAGGGGAAGCATCGGTTGTTTTGCCCACGATTCATATCTGTGAAGAAATTTTGAGAAATGTACCGGTAGAGAATGTTGCTTTAATGAATATGAAATTTATTCAGGCAGCAGTTATGTTTTACGGCGCCAAAAAGACAAATGATAACGCTCTTCTTTATATGCGGGCACAGAATCTGGAACTTACCCGCTCTATTGCGAAATCTTATTACTATGAACCGGAGCATGCCCGGGTGATGGAATTGTACAGCCATATTATTATGAACGCCTTTGACAAGCGGGGCGGGTTTAATGAAAGGGATGAATTCCTTCTTCGGATGGCGATTATTCTGTATCAGATCGGAAAATATGTCAATCTTCTGGGCTCTTCGATCCAGTCCTGGCATATGATCCGGGGAATTGATATATTCGGAATTTCCGACAGGGAAAAGGATATCGTTGCAAGTGTTGTTTATTATGACCATAAAGGAACGCCGAAGGACGATGACATGCCTTTCCGGATTCTTTCCGATGAGTCCAAAATGACTGCTCTGCGTTTGATTGCAATTCTTCGTCTTGTCCGGGCCATGGATATTTCGAGAAAACAGAAAATGAAAGATATCACTGCCCGTATTACAGGCGATACGCTGCTGATTGAGTATGACAGTCAGGAAGACACCGCTTTGGAAACATGGATGTTTGATAAAGAAAAGAAATTTTTTGAAACTATATTCGGCTTGGAAGCTAAGCTGGAACGGAGGTAAGTATGGACGCCGATCTCAGGAATCACCGGTATTATTTGAATCGCGAATTGTCCTGGCTGCAGTTTAACAGGAGAGTCATGCAGGAAGCTGTGGACCCGAACAATCCTCTTTTGGAAAAATTGAAATTTCTGGCAATCACCAGCTCCAATCTGGATGAATTTTTCATGATTCGCGTAGCAGGTCTGAAACATCAAAAAGAAAATAATATCAGCCGCCGGGATATTGCCAATATGACTCCGGCAGAACAGCTGGATGCCATCTCTGATTTCTGTCAGCATCTTGTGACGCAGCAGTATCATTATCTGAAAATTATATTGAAGGAACTGGAAAAAGAAGGCCTTTATTTCATTCAGCCCAAGGATGCAAAGCCTTTTCAGCAGGATTGGCTGGAAAACTATTTCGAAAGAGAAATATTCCCGGTTGTTACGCCCATGGCTGTCGATTCCTCACATCCTTTTCCCTTCCTGGCAGCGAAAAGCCTGAATATCGCAATGCTTCTGGAGAAAAATGAAAGAGGAACCGATATTGATGAAGAAAATGATATCGATGTAAAGACGGCGATTGTGCCGGTGCCGTCCCTGCTGCCCCGAATCATTCGTCTGCCTGATGATTCGTCAAATCCCGGCCGTCACGATTTTGTTCTTCTGGAACAGGTACTGACCTATTACGCAGCCCGTCTTTTTATGGGGTATGATTTGCTGGAAGCTCGGCCTTTCCGCATTATTCGGGACGCCGATTTATACATTGATGAAGAAGATGCGCAGGATCTGGTCGTGGAAGTGGAGAAACAGCTGAAAAAGCGGCAGAGAGGACAGGCTGTCCGTATTGAATTCGAACGGGGAACGAGCCGTTTCATGCGCCGTTTCATGACCCAGGAAATGAATCTTGAAAAAGAAGATATGTATGAAATCGACGGACCGCTGGATATGACGATGTATTTCGGCTTTTGCGGCATCAAGGGATATGATCGGCTGCGCTACAAGGAAGCACATCCTCATCGCCCCTGGTCTATGATTGAATTGGAAAAGGGAAAGAAGCGGAATATTTTTGATATGATCCGTGAAAAAGACCTCCTGGTTCACCTTCCCTATGAATCTTTTGATGATTCTGTTGTTAATTTTGTCGCCTCTGCTGCAGTGGATGACAATGTCCTGGCAATCAAACAGACTCTGTATCGTGTCTCCTCTTCCAGCCCGATTATTCAGGCTCTGGAAAAGGCGGCGCAAAACGGGAAACAGGTTACGGTTTTGATGGAAGTAAAGGCGCGTTTTGATGAAGCCAACAATATCTTGATGGCAAGGCGCCTGGAAAAAGCCGGGGCTCACGTAGTTTATGGGATGGTGGGACTGAAAACCCATTCCAAGTGCACCCTTATCATTCGCCGCGAAAAGGACGGCATTCGCCGATACGTCCATGTGGCAACGGGAAACTACAATGCCTCTACGGCAAAGCTCTATACCGATTTGGGAATTTTTACCTGCAATGACCGATTTGGCGCTGATGCTTCTGCTTTTTTCAATCTTCTGTCCGGTTATTCTGATCCGCCGATCTGGGATTCCTTCATTGTGGCGCCTATTAACCTGCGGGAACGGTGTATGGAACTGATTGACAGAGAAATCCAGTTCGCAAAAGAAGGAGAAAATGCACGAATTACAGCAAAGATGAATTCTCTTCTGGATAAGGAAATTATTGCTAAGCTGTATGAAGCATCCTGCGCAGGGGTGAAGATTGATTTAATCGTCCGGGGAATTTGTGTTCTGATTCCCGGTATTCCCGGCGTGAGTGACAATATTACTGTAAGAAGCCTGGTAGGACGTTTTCTGGAACACAGCCGTGTATTCCGCTTTGAAAACGGCGGCAGAGAAGAATTTTATATCAGCAGTGCAGACTGGATGCCGAGAAATCTGAATGACCGCGTAGAGCTTATGGTACCGGTCCGTGATGCCGATCTTTGCAAGCGGCTGAACGATATGCTGGAATGGGAATTAGCGGATAATCAGAAGGCTCATGTTATGCAGTCTGACGGAACATGGCGTAAGGATATCGCTCCCGAACAAAAGCTTTGTGCACAGAACCGTTTCCAGGCATTGGCGGAAGAAAGAACACAGGAAACAGAGATGTCTCTTGCACAAAAGCTGGAGCCTTATGTACCGGTTTTCAGCAGTCATGAAGAATAATTTCAGGGGATTGAAATATTAAAGAATAAGAAAAAAGATCGGAGAAATAAAATCTATTTCTCTGATCTTTTTTTCTTATTCTGCGGCCCTGTCGATGGAAATTTGGAACGGAAATATTTCAGGAAAGCGAAGCATAGTCTGAAAAATATTTTGAGCGGGCAGGAATTGCTGGGGCGGAAAATGAATAAAGTACAGTACCCGGGAAAGGGTGCAAATGAAAGGCATCTGTTTGGAAGCAGACCCTGCCTGAATGGATATTTCCACTTTTGCTGTTTAAATGCATGGATTTTGGGAACGAACCTTTCCGTTGGGCATATTTTTGAACAAAATCTCCCACATTGAGCAAAAATTGAAAATAATGCATGGGGAAAATGGGACAAAAACCGCCAATCCTAAGTAAACCAATCTGTAAAATGAAGTTTACATTTTACGCAGGGATGGCTACGGATCAATGCAGAAAGTACGGTAATATGGGAGATAGAATCACTCATAAATTTTTAATTTCGTACAAATGTCTATCAGTAGAGGACAAATTGACAATTAGGAAGAACAGAAAATATAGATAAATACTGAGTTTTATCACGAATAAAAACAAATAATACATGATATAAAATTAAAAGGCGAAAAGTTTTTATAGGATAAAATACAGTAAAAATCGAATAAAATAAGGAATAAATAAATTGTAAACTTAAAAAATTTTGACAAAAAGTCCACCTATGGTAGAATGTCAGCCATAGGAGAGTGAAGGATGAAGAAACTGACACAAGAAAAAGTCAAAAATGCAGTAACCTGTTTGATTTTGCTCCTGGCAATTGTGAGTCAGAACGATCGAGTCCTGGCTGCCTTCAATTTATCGCTGAAGAGCCATGAAAAGGTGGTTACCGTTTATGACGGACAAGACAAGTATGTGGTTAAGACGACGGCGGACAATTTCAAAACGGTTTTAAACGAACTGAATCTGTCTATGTCGACTTACGATACATTTTGGTCTTCTTCCAAGGAAGTGGAGGATGGTTCTATTCTGGTTCTGGAAAGAGCGGTGCCGGTTACTCTGGTAACAGGAAATGCTCGTAAGGTTGTTTATACGACGCAGCAAACCGTACAAGGTGTCGTGAATGATGCAGGATTCGACTGGAAAACGATGATGCCGCTGGAGGATGGGATGACCATTGTAAAGCCGGGCATGCAGGTCCACGTGGTTCCCTATACGGCAAAAATTATTCAGCGGGACGAGGTCATGCCGGTTCATTACAGGAAGTGGTACGACAGCAGACTGGCGCCTGGAGAAATGCAGATTGTGCAGCAGGGAACAGCCGGTCAGAGAAAGGTACAGGTAGAAGAATTTATCTCTGACGGAAAAGTGATTAAAACTACGGTTCTTCATGCTGACGTAACGGTTCCGGGAATACCGGGAATCGCCAAGACGGGAAATCCGGAAGAAGCAGTCGGTTATGTAACAACTATGGATGCCAGTGCTTATCATCCGGGCGACGGAAACGGCCTGGGCATTACGGCAACAGGTACGAAAGCCGGGAGAGGCACAGTAGCGGTGGATCCCCGGATCATCCCGCTGGGATCATCCCTGTTCATTCCGGCTTATGGAGAGGCCGTAGCGGAAGATACAGGCGGCGCCATCCAGGGGAATCGGATTGATCTTTGCATGGATACCTATCAGGAATGCTATAATTTCGGAAGACAAAATATAGAGGTTTTCGTGAACTATTAAAAACATGAAATTTGCAATATGGGGCAGTGGAAGCAATGCAGCAAGTGCTTTCACTGCCCCATATTCAGTTGTGCAGATGTAATCATCGCTAAAGCATATTTCATATTCAGAAAGAAGGATCCTTGAAAGGAAAGAAGCAGAAACCCGGATTTTCAGTCTATTGGCCCTGAAACCGAACAGGCGGATTTCCGGCGAGGCTGTGGGGAAGACTTCTTTTTCGTTATGATATAATAAGGAAACAGGAGGACTTTATGTTAACTTTATCTATTGCTTTATTCGTGACACTCTTTGATCAGCTGACAAAGTGGATCGTGCAGACTCATATGGAGTACGGAGAATCATTGCCGCTGATTCAAAATATTTTTCATTTGACATATATCATCAATCCGGGAGCGGCTTTTGGCGTGCTGCCGCATCAGGCATGGTTTTTTCTGGCAGTAGTCGTGATTCTTTTCGGAGCTTTTCTGTATTGGAGGAAGCGCATTCCTGCAAAGCCGGTTTATTTTCCTATAGCAATCGGACTCCTTCTGGGCGGGGCATTGGGAAATGCCATCGACCGTGCGAGACTGTCGGGGGTTGTGGATTTTTTTGATTTCCGGATATGGCCGATTTTCAATGTGGCAGATATTGCCATTTGCTGCGGCGTGGCATTGATTCTTTTTTATTTTTGGAGACATGACGCATGAACACAAACATATATATAGTAGAAAGTGCTCAGGAAGGGCAGCGGTTGGATCAGTTTCTTAAAGATGCTTCCGGAATGAATCGTTCTGAGGTACAGAAGTGGATTAAAGAAGGAAAGGCGATTCTTCTGCCGGGGAAAATGGTTCGGCCTAACTATCATGTGAAGGCAGGAGATCAGATTTCCTTCTCCTGGGAAGAAAAGAAGGAAGTGGAACTTATCCCGCAGGATATTCCTCTGGACATTCTTTATGAAGATGATGATATTCTGGTCCTTAATAAAAAACGGGGAATGGTTATCCATCCGGCGCCGGGAAATCCTGACGGGACTTTGGTTAACGCTCTTCTTTATCACTGCGGCTCAAAAATTTTTGAGGCATGTGAAGATCCGATTCGTCCCGGAATCGTTCATCGTTTGGATAAAGATACTTCCGGCGTGATGGTGTGCGCCAAATCCCGAAGAGCATTTCCTGTACTGAAAGAAGAAATTGCTTCCCATGAAGCAAAACGTCATTATGCTGCATTGGTTCACGGGCAGATGGAGGGAAATACAGGAGTCATCCGCCTGCCGCTGGGAAGAAGTACGAGAGATCGGATGAAATGGGATGTTCAGCCCAAGACAGGAAAACCGGCCGTTACGCATTTTCGGGTGATTCAGTTTATGCCTCGTTATTCTCTGGTGGAATGCATTCTGGAAACAGGACGGACTCATCAGATTCGTGTGCATATGTCTCATATCGGGCATCCGGTTGTGAATGATCCGCTGTATGGCTGGAAAAAAGATCATTTTCCGTGTGAGGGACAGGTTCTGCATTCCCGGACGCTGGATCTTCGCCATCCGGTGACGGGGGAAGAGATGCACTTTGAAGCACCGCTTCCGGAAGATTTTCTGGCTTGCCTGAAAGAGGCAGAAAGTGAGAAATAAGAAATGGAAATGAGAAAAATCAATGTTCCGGGTTTTGCGATCGGTACGCAGGAAGACAGAGAAGGTCTGACCGGTGTTACGGTCATTCTGGCGGAGGGAGACGGAGCGGCTGCCGGAGTGGATGTCCGGGGATGCGCGCCCGGGACAAGAGAGACGGATCTCCTGAGTCCGGAAAAAACCGTACAGGCCGTCAATGGGGTTGTTCTGTCAGGCGGTTCGGCCTTTGGACTGGAAGCCTCCTGCGGCGTTATGAATTATCTTTCCGAACAGGGGATCGGTTTTCATGTCGGTTCGGTTACGGTTCCTATTGTTTGCGGTGCGGTCCTCTTTGATTTGCAGATCGGAAAAGAAACCGCGCATCCGGATCTTGCGATGGGATATGCGGCAGCCAAGGCAGCGGGGACAAGCTTTCCCGTTGGCTGTTACGGCGCAGGGACAGGAGCAACTGTAGGAAAACTTTCCGGTGCTGCTCACTGCATGAAAAGCGGGGCAGGGTACGCGGAATTCAGTCTGCCCAGTGGTTTGTATGTCGGGGCCTACATGGCAGTGAATGCCTGCGGTGAGGTTTATGAAGGAGAAAGAGTCCTGGCAGGGATTCTCGGAGAAGATAATCGAAGCATTCAGTCCTCGAAGGATTTCATGATGAAAGGATATGAAAGAAATCTGGGAGGCAATACATCGATCGGCTGCATTATGACCAATGCGGTTCTGACCAAAGCGGAATGCAAGGCGATCAGCGGAATGGCTCATGACGGGCTGGCCCGGTCTATTCGTCCGGTTCATACGACGATGGATGGGGATACGCTTTTTACCATGGCTTCCGGAAAGGTAAAAGCGGCTATTGATACAGTGGGCTTCCTGGCAGAAGAGGCAGTACGCCTTGCGGTGCTTGATGCCGTTCAAACGGCAAAATCCATGGGCGGACGGCCTGCATACAGAGATATTTGCACGAAAGGGGAATGTTGACAGTTTATCGATGTTCCTCTACAATATAAGTTGCATTTAGGGGATGTACCGGTTTCGACAGGAGATTCCGGTTCATAAACAGCGAGTCGGGATTCTGCCTACCCCGTAAAACGGCGGACAAAAATAAACGCAAAATCTGATTTTGCTTTAGCAGCGTAAGCTGGCTAATGTCCCCTGAAGTTTTCCTATGACTTCAGGCTGACATCAACTAATAGGATACCAATGAAGGATTTTTCGGGACTTCCTTGGGAACCTCATTCCGGAATCGGCAAAGGCAGTTTGTTCCTGTACGATACTTTGCTTAAATCATAAAACAGTAACTGCACTCGGAGAGGTTTATGGGACGGGCTTTTTGGACAGGGGTTCGACTCCCCTCATCTCCACCAGAATTTTAAAGCCGAACACTGAAAGGTGCCGGCTTTTTTTATTGTCCGGAAAACATGGCCGATGGCAATAAGGACGTTGAGAATATACCGAATCTTTAGCAAATGAAGAATAGGAAAGGGCTGTGATGCGCAAATGATTCCCTGTTTTATATCCGAAAAACGGCTGAGTCTATAGACTGGAGAATTCATGCGGATAAGGATGCAGACTTTTGTTAAAAATGAATCAAGACAGAAAAGTATGACTGTCAGGGAAAGTTTTTGCTTTAGACATCGGGAATATGCGGCTGCCGGAAGGGGCGTTTTTCTTGATTCCGGCTTTTAGGAAACTTGGCGGTGTGCTGTAATTCTGACAGGACGAAATCCGGGGTTTTGTTGTAGAATTAGAAATACAGATTGGAAAAATTACAAACGGAGAAAGAATATCATGATGCACTTAGGAGAACGGATGGATCAGGTGCGGGAGAAAAGTCCCCTGGTTCATCACATTACAAATTATGTAACGGCTAATGATTGCGCCAACGCATGTCTTGCTGTAGGGGCCTCTCCTGTCATGGCAGATGCAATAGAAGAAGCAGCTGATATGGCAAGGATCAGTTCTGCACTGGTGATTAATATCGGGACGCTCAATGCGGGGAAGATACAATCCATGCTGGCAGCAGGACGCCGGGCCAATGAAAGAGGAATTCCTGTCATACTGGATCCCGTCGGCTGCGGCGCAACACCTTTTCGAAACCGGATGGCAGCCATGCTTTTGCAGAAAATTCGCTTTTCTGTGATTCGCGGCAATGCCTCGGAAATATTATCTCTTGCCGGGAAAGCAGAAGCCCATACCAAGGGGGTGGATAACGGAGCGGAAGAAACAGGAGAAAAGGAAAATCTGGAAACTGCCCGCTCTTTGTCGCAGAGAAGCGGAGCAGTCGTCGTTATCAGCGGAAAAGTCGATCAGGTAACGAACGGGGAAAGAGATTGCTTTATTCGGAATGGTTCTTCTCTCCTACCGCGTATTACCGGGAGCGGGTGTATGTGTACTTCTCTGATTGGGGCTTTTTGCGGCGCGAATCCCTCCGCGATATACGAAAGTACGGTTGCTGCAATGGTATTAATGGGGGTTGCCGGGGAGATTGCGGAAAGGAAAGAAGGCTGTAACATAGGTCATTTCCATATGTCACTTTTTGATGCATTGGGAAATATGAATGGAATGATGCTGGATAAGGAGGCTGAATATGAAGAGCTTTGATGTATTGCTCTATCTGGTCACGGATCCGCATATGTCAAGAAGCGGAGTAGAGGATACGGTGGAAAAGGCACTGAAAGGCGGGGTCACGCTTGTACAGCTTCGGGAAAAAGAGGGAGATACAGGAGAACTGTATCAGAAAGCCCTGCGGCTCAAAGCAGTGACAGATGCTCATCGTGTTCCGCTGATCATTGATGACCGCATTGACGTCATGCTGGCCGTGGATGCGGCGGGAGTCCATGTGGGGCAGTCGGATATGCCGGCAGCCGTAGCAAGAAAACTGATAGGACCGGATAAGATTCTGGGAGTATCGGCAGGAACCCTGGAAGAAGCCGTTCAGGCAGAAAAAGACGGAGCGGATTATCTGGGGATAGGAGCGGTGTTTCCGACGCAGACAAAGAAAGATGCAGACCCTGTATCGGCGGAGACATTGAAGGAAATCGTCAGGACAGTATCTATTCCGGTGGTGGCCATAGGGGGAATCAAAAAAGAGAATATCCCGCTTTTAAAAGATCTGGGACTTGCAGGAGTAGCTGTAGTCTCGGCCGTTATGGCTGCGGAAGATCCGGAAAAAGAAGCGAGGGAGCTGAGTGCTCTTATTTCGGAAAAAGAATTTAAATAAATTAACAAAAACTGTTGACAGGAAAATCCTTATGTGGTAAATTAGTAAACGTCGTTGAGATACAGCGGCCCGCAAGACTCGATTCTATCGGATGTTTCCGAAATCCTTCAAAAAGAT